>ERZ773229.250-NODE-250-length-57073-cov-8.244940_pt1 | contig 57073 bp, 54 predicted proteins | sample MGYA00580992_ERZ773229 | MGnify/ENA primary metagenome ERZ773229 (study PRJEB29015, sample SAMEA2737795) | human gut metagenome | biome: human gut; feature: human-associated habitat; material: faeces | place: China | collected 2012 ... | reverse complement strand
CTGCCACCTTACCGGAGGTATCGGGAACCTGCTTTACTGTTACAAGAATTTTCATTTTACCTTTTACCTCCTATCTTACTTAACGCCCAGGTGGCTGGAAATGACCATACGCTGGACCTCGCTGGTGCCTTCGTAGATCTCGGTAATCTTGGCGTCACGCATCATGCGCTCCACGGGATACTCACGGGTGTAACCGTAGCCGCCGAACAGCTGCACGGCGCGGCGGGTCACATCGGAAGCAGCCTCAGCGGCGAACAGCTTCGCCATGGCAGCGTCCATGGAGTAGGGCTCGTGATTCTGCTTCTTCATAGCAGCAGCGTACACGACATACTGGGCAGCCTGCATACGGGTGTGCATATCAGCCAGCTGGAACTGGGTGTTCTGGAACTGGGAGATACGCTTACCAAACTGTACGCGCTCCTTGGTGTACTTGATAGCTTCCTCGACGGCGCCTTCACCCAGACCCAGAGCCTGGGAGGCGATGCCGATACGACCGCCGTCCAGCGTCTTCATGGCGATCTTAAAGCCCTCACCCTTCTTGCCCAGCATACGATCCTTGGGGATTACGCAATCCTCGAAAATCAGATCGCAGGTAGAGCTGCCGCGGATACCCATCTTCTTCTCATGCTTGCCCTGGGTGAAGCCGGGGTCGGTCTTCTCCACGATGAAAGCGGAGATCTCCTTCAGGCTGCGGCCGCGCTTGTCGGTGACCTTGCCGGTGACGGCGATGATCACGAAGGTGTCAGCCACGTTACCGTTGGTGATGAAGCACTTGCTGCCGTTGAGGATGTAGTTCTCGCCGGACTCATCCAGGACGGCGGTGGTCTGCTGGCCCTGTGCGTCGGTGCCGGCGCCGGGCTCGGTCAGGCCAAATGCGCCGATCTTGCGGCCGGAGCACAGGTCGGGCAGATACTTCATCTTCTGCTCCTCGGTGCCGTTCTCAAAAATGGGAGCAGCACACAGGGAGGTATGCGCGGAAACGATAACAGCGGTAGTACCGCAAACCTTTGCCAGCTCCTCCACACACATTGCATAGGACAGCACATCGCCGCCGGCGCCGCCGTACTGCTTGGGGAAGTAAATACCCATCATACCCAGCTTTGCCATCTTCTCGACGGTTTCCATGGGGAAGCGCTCTTCCTCGTCGATTTCAGCGGCCAGGGGCTTTACTTCGTTCTCTGCAAATTCGCGATACATCTTGCGAACGAGCAGCTGTTCCTTAGTCAGATGGAAATCCATACTCTTTTCTCCTTTACCGAATTTTACTTTTTGTAATTAAAGATACCCTCGCCGGACTTCATGCCCAATTTCCCGGCACGGACCATCTTACGGATCATAACGTTTGCGCGATACTTGCTGTCGTGGGTCTCATTGAACAGCACGTCCATGATGTTCAGCACCACGTCCCAGCCGATCAGGTCGCCCAGGTGCAGGGGGCCCATGGGGTGGTTGCAGCCCAGCTGCATAGCAATATCGATATCTTCTGCGGAGGCAACGCCTTCCTGCAGAACGCAAACGCCCTCGTTACAATAAGGAATAAGGATCTTGTTGACCACGAAGCCGGGAGCCTCATTGACCACCACGGGAGTCTTGCCGATCTCCAGGGACAGGTTCTTGGTCCACTCCACCAGCTCAGCGGGGGTATTGCCGCCGGCAATCACTTCCACCAGCTTCATAGCAGGCACGGGATTGAAGAAGTGCATGCCCACCAGGGGGTGCTTCAGGCCCTGGGCCATCTCCGTAATGGACAGAGAGGAAGTGTTGGTAGCGAAAATGGTGCTATCCTTGCACATAGCATCCAGCTTAGCCAGCAGCTCCTTCTTCACGGCCATGTTCTCAGCGACGCACTCGATGACCAGATCGGCATCGGCGGCAGCGTCCATCTCCTCCACCAGGATGCGGGACATGATGTCGTCAGCGGCAGCCTGGTCCATCTTGCCTCTTGCAACCTTCTTAGCCAGAGAGGCAGCCAGCTTATCCTTATGGCGCTGTGCGCTCTGGACGCTGGAAGCATACATCAGAGCGGTGTGGCCCTTCGCTGCGAAAACCTGGGCAATACCGCTGCCCATAGTGCCTGCGCCAAATACTGCGATTTTCATAATTGTTTTCCTCCTATTAAATTATAGTTGTTGGAAACGTTTTAATCATCAGGCCGGAGCCTGTTAATTAACTTACTTATTCTGGTAGGGCTCGTGCTTGCGCTTTTCCAGGAAAGCGCCCATGCCCTCCTTCTGATCGGCGCTCTCAAAGCAGCTGCCGAACAGCTTCTCCTCGATGACCACGGCGGCGTCCATATCCACCTGCAGGCCGTCGTTAATGGCCTTCTTGCAGGCCCGCACGGCGATGGGTGCGTTCTTTGCGATGGTGGCGGCCAGCTTCTCCGCAGCGGGCATCAGCTCCTCCAGGGGATAGACGGCGTTCACCAGACCGATGCGCATAGCCTCGTCAGCCTTGATATTCTTAGCAGTGTAGATCAGCTGCTTTGCCATGCCGGGGCCTACCAAACGAGCCAGCCGCTGGGTGCCGCCGAAGCCCGGGGTGATGCCCAGACCCGCTTCCGGTTGGCCGAACACAGCAGTGTCGGCACAGATACGGATGTCGCAGCTCATGGAAAGCTCACAGCCGCCGCCCAGTGCAAAGCCGTTCACAGCGGCGATGGTGGGAATAGGCAGGGTCTCCAGCTTGCGGAACACGTCATTGCCCTTCTTGCCGAAGGCTTCGCCGCCGGCCTTAGTGAGCGTGCTCATCTCGCCGATGTCGGCGCCGGCCACAAAAGCCTTTTCTCCGCAGCCCGTGAGCACCAGTGCGCGAATCTCCTCATCGGCCTTCACCAGCTCCACCAGCTCGTTCAGATCCTCCAGGACCTGAGAGTTCAAGGCGTTGAGGGCCTTGGGGCGGTTGATGGTAGCCACAGCAATGTTGCCTTTTTTTTCTAACAGAACATTGGTCACAATAGTTCCTCCTTCTACTCTGCGGCCCGGCCGCAGCCCGGCCGCCTGTCGCAGATCGCTTTGTCCGGGCAATCCTGTCTGCTTTTGCGCGTTATGGAAGCCCTTTCATACAGCATCATTATAGTATCTCGTTTAATTTTTATCAAGTGTTTCCCGACCATCTTTTTTGAATTTGACATATCGCACAAAACAACGCGTCAATCTTTGCACACTTTTCAAGGCATTCCTCCAACACCTGCCGTTTCCGCCGGTTTTTTCCGGTGAAAAAGATATTATCCGTTTACAGGACGCAGTATTTTGTGGTATGATGTCGCAGAAATCGCCCCGCGCTGCCGGGGCAAGAGCCGGGAGGATACCCAAATGCGTATGCGAAAAAAGAAGAATCTGCACCCTCGCATGGACGCCTGCGAGAGCTGCTGGATCCGCCAGCCGGAGGCCATGCGGGGCCATTGGCGGGAGCTGTATCCCCAGGCGCAGAGGCTGGAGGTGGAGCTGGGCTGCGGCAAGGGTCGCTTCACCGCCGGAACGGCGAAGGCCCGGCCGGACACGCTGCTCATTGCCGTGGAGAAGGTGCCTGACGCCATGGTGGTGGCCATGGAGCGGGTCATCGGTGAAGGGCTGAAAAATGTGTTCTTCATCGATGCGGACGCCGCCCTGCTGCCGGAGCTGTTCGCCCCTGGCGAGGTGGATCGTTTGTACATTAATTTCTGCGATCCCTGGCCCAAGAGCAACCAGAAAAAGCGCCGGTTGACCCACGGGAATTTCCTGAAAAAATACCGCCAGGTGCTGAAAGGCGGCGGACAGATTCATTTCAAAACCGACAACGATAAGCTCTTTGATTGGTCCGTGGAGGAGATCCCGCAGTTCGGCTTCACCCTGTCGGATGTGACCCGGGACCTCCACGCAGGCGGCCCCGTAGGCGTGATGACGGATTACGAAGCGAAATTTTACACCGAGGGCAAGAACATCAACCGCTGCGTCGCCACCATGGTGGATTGGACCGAGCCGGAGGCCGCTGACAGGGGCGAGACATAACCCCCATCATCCCCCAAATCGCCCCCATATCCGAAACGGATGTGGGGGCATTTTTTATTGGACCGCCGCGATATATCCTGCGCACAGCATAAATTGCCCGGCAAAATACAGCAGCCAGTTCAGGTCCGCCAGCAGGATGTGGGGCTTTTGATAGTTCCAAATCCCCAGCACCATGTCCGACAGGAAGAACAGCAATCCTCCCGCTCCCAACAGGATCCCGCCGGTAGTCCCGGTCAGCACAATGGCGGTGGACAGGCTCTTGGCCGCCGTAGTCGCCACCAGTACGGTGTAAATGGTCAGCCATGGGTCGTTGGCAGAGGTATTCCACTGTCCGATCCCCTTGAGAGCTATGGCCAGGGTCAGCAGCCCGGCCAGCGCCGCCGCCGCGCTCCAGTGAAACGCAGCCAGCTGAAGCTGGGCCGCGATGTTGCACAGCTGTCCCAAGCCAAACAGCACGATACCCTTTGTAAATTTTCTTACATCCCGGCGGATGTACTGCAAATAGAAGTCGCCCCCGGCGCATAGCAGCATCCCCACCGCTGCCGTCAGCAGCACCGGGGAAAACCGCCGTGCCAGCGCCACGGCCAGGCATAGGGTCAGCGTCATGGTTAGTGTAATCTTCAGTGCGGTAGCAGCCCGGAACCGGTATTGATTCTCCTGCCGGATATACAGCAAGAAGCACAGGGCAAAGGGGATCAGAACAAACTGCATAGTGTCCTCCCGTCTTTCCCCGCCGCTTCTCGGTCGGGGCAATCAAATGTACTGGATACAAGTATACCATACATTTTAATTCCACGCAAGGAAAAGCGGACGATGCTGCCGCTCAGCGTGTCGAAGATATTTTTCATTATGCCGACTAATTCTTTGAAGCGTTTTTTAAGACCCAAAAACTGCTGATTTTATAGTGCGGGACACCCTCCCTGGATCTCCCGCACACGCCCTTCCATACCGTAGTCATAATTGACTCACTTTATCGGCAGACAGAAAGCGGCAGCATCAGCTGCCGCTTTCTGTCTGTCAAGCTGCCGAAATAGTCTATCATTGCGAAGCCAGTGTACACACTGGCTTCGCAATCTATTTCCCTACCGTATGTCTTGCATTTTTACGCAGTTTTATATATATGAAAGCTACGGATTCACACATCGATTCGCGCCTTGAAATGAAAGGAACAGGTTTTTCGGCGGCTATTTTATGTTATGTTATTATTTCTCCTCAAAATATTCTGCGCCGGCTCCGCAGAGAGGACATTTGTAATCCTCGGGCAGGGCATCGCCCTCATACACATAGCCGCAGACCTTGCACACGAACCGCTTCTTTTTCTTTCCTTCTGCATCCTTTGCCGTAGGAGCAGCCTTCACATCCTTGGCCAGCACTGCTGCCAGCCGCTCCAGCTGCATAGCCTGATCCTCTCTCAGGGCGGAGCGGATGGAGAAGGTGTCCTCTATCTGCGTCCAATCCTTCAAGCCCTGCAGGATCTTTCCCATTTCCCGGCCGCTGACGGGAGCCCAGGAGCCGTTCTCCAGCAGCACCATCCGCCGGCCCCTCAGCCCATGGGCGGCAATGTCCCGCAGCAGCTCGTCCATGGTGATGAATACCCCGGCGTTATAGGTCGGTGCGGCGAACACCAGGTGACTATATCGGAATGCCGCCGACAGAATGTAGGACGATGGGGTTACGGAGGTGTCGAACATCTGCACCTTTATCCCCTGCTCCGCCAGGCGGCAGGCCAGGATATTGGCTGCACACTCCGTATCCCCGTAAATGGAGGCGTAGGCGATCATCACGCCCTGCACCTCCGGCTCGTACCGGCTCCACAGGTCGTGCTTGCCGAGAATATATTCCAAATCTCTCCGCCAAACAAAGCCGTGGAGCGGCAGAATCATATTGATCTCCAGCCCGGCCGCCTTCTGCAGCACCGCCTGCACCTGGGAGCCGTATTTTCCCACGATATTGGTGTAGTACCGGCGGCACTCGTCCAGATAGTCCCGGTCAAAATCCACCTCGTCGGCATAGAGGTGGCCGTTCAGGGCGCCGAAGCAGCCAAAAGCATCCGCCGACAGCAGCAGCTTGTCGGTACGGTCGTAGGTCATCATCACCTCCGGCCAGTGTACCATAGGGGCCATCGCGAACTGCAGGGTATGCCGTCCTGTGCAGAGGGTATCCCCCTCCTTACACACATGGATGCGGTCATCATAGGCGTGGCCGAAGAACTGGCCGATCATGGTCTTGGCCATTGCGGTACACAGGATCTGCACCTCCGGGAAACGCAGCACCAGGTCCTCCAGCTCGGCGGTGTGATCGGGCTCCATATGGTGTACCACGATATAGTCCAGCGTCCGCCCGCTCAGCGTGTGCAGCAGGTTTTCCCTGAACTGCCGGATCACCTGGGCATCCACCGTGTCAAAGAGCACGGTTTTTTCATCCAGCAGCAGGTAGCTGTTATAGGAAACGCCCTCCGGCACACCGAATACGCCCTCAAACACCGCCAGGCGTCGGCTGTCCGCGCCGATCCAGGTGTAGTCCTCATTCACTTTTCTGACACAGTACATATAGCATCCTCCCACTTTTGGATTTTTTCTCATTATAACGCAACCAAAGCCCAAAGTACAGTAAAAAAACATCTCCGCCCAAAACCCGGCTGAAAAGATTTCTTTCTGCCATACTCTTTCTCTTATCCCCGGCAGCATATCCGGATCACCAGATGATGAGGCTCGTCTCGAGCTTTCCCGATTTTTTCGTCGATCCGACGAAGATTTCCTCTTGAAAACCGGATGGGAATATGATATAAAGAAGTAGATTAAAAGCGTGGAACGGGAAAATCCGCACATACACGGCTTCTAAGAGAGGGTCAGTCACCGGCTGCAAGCTGGCCCGTGGCCGTCTGCGGTGTTCGCCCGGGAGCTGCCGTGAGGAAATGCGCGGCCGGGTCATCCTCCGTTATGGGAAAACGAGTGCGCAGGGTTTTCCTGCGAATTTGGGTGGTACCACGGAACGCTGTATGCCTTTCGTCCCTTAGTTTTGGGGAGGAAAGGCATTTTTGCTGTCGAAAATTCCTGTGGAATTTTCCGACAAAGAGATGGCAGCCTGCTGTGCGCACAATTTTGAGCCTATGGCTCAAAATTCCACCACTTCTCGCCTGAGCGGTTTTTTCCCCATGCGCATATCGCGGTGAAAAATGATCCCATTTTTTCGCCTGCGGGCGCAAACTCTGCGAGGTTTTTTGACAAACTGACTTTTTTAACAAGCTGACTTTTTGTAAGGAGGAACCATTACCGATGAAAGAAAAGCTGAACGCTCTGCTCCAGGAGGGCAGGGAAAAGATCCTGGCAGCGAAGAACGAGACGGAGCTGCAGGACATCAAGGCTGCCATTTTAGGCAAGCAGGGTGACCTGACGGCGCTGCTGAAGGAGGTGCCCAAGCTGGATGTTTCCCTGCGCCCGGAGATGGGCAAGGCCGTGAATCAGGCCAAGGCCCAGCTTACCGAGCTCATTGAGCAGCACCGAAACGACTTAAAGCTCAAGGCCTCCCAGATCGACGCGGATTTTGACATCTCCGTCCCCGGCTACCTGCCCCCCGCCGGCGGTCTGCACCCCATCACCCAGATGTGCTACGACCTCAATGACGCCTTCCGCTCCATGGGCTTTGAAATCTACGAGGAGGACGACATCACCAGCGAGCTCTACGGCTTCGATAATCTGAACTTCCCCCCCAACCATCCCGCCCGGGAGAGTATGGACACCTATTGGCTCTCTGGCCATGACAAGGGCGAGTGCTGGGATAAGCTCTGCCTGCGCCCCCACCTCACCGGCGGCTCCGTGCGCTATATGCAGACCCACAAGCCCCCCTACCGCTTTGTGTACCCCGGCCGGGTGTACCGCAACGAGACCACCGATGCCCGCCACGAGCGTGCCTTCTTCCAGTATGAGGCGCTGATCGTGGATAAGGACTTCACCTTCGCCTCCGGCAAGGTGATGATCCAGAGCATTCTCTCCAAGGTCTTTGGCCGGGAGGTGCCGGTGCGGATGCGCGCAGGCTTCTTCCCCTTTGTGGAGCCGGGCTTTGAAATCGACATGGGCTGCCTGGTCTGCGGCGGCAAGGGCTGCTCGGTTTGCAAGCAGGTGGGCTGGATCGAGATCATGCCCGGCGGCACCCCCCACCCCAATGTTCTCCGGGCAGCGGGGCTGGACCCGGATGAGTACACCGGCTTCTATGTAAACATCGGCCTGGATAGACTTGTGATGATGCGCTACGGCGTGGACGATGTGCGCCTGTTCCACAGCGCCGACCTGCGCTTTTTGAAGCAGTTCCATTAATAAGGAGGGTTTTACGCAATGAAAGTTTCTCTGAACTGGGTCAAGGACTATGTAAAGCTCCCTGACGATATGGACCTCAAGCGTCTTTCCTACGACCTGACCATGTCCACTGTGGAGGTGGAGGATGCCACGGATCTGTCCGAAGGCTTCCATAACATGGTGATAGGCGTAGTACAGCAGGTGCAGCAGCACCCCAATGCCGACAAGCTCCGTGTGTGCAAAACGGACATCGGCGGCGAGATAAAGGACATCGTGTGCGGCGGCATCAATCTCCGTGACGGCATGAAGGTGGCCGTGGCCCTGCCCGGGGCCCACTGCCGCTGGCACGGTGAGGGAGAGCCGGTAGAGATCAAGGCCTCTAAGCTCCGTGGCGTAGAGAGCTACGGCATGATCTGCGCCAGCAGTGAAATCGGCCTCTTTGACCTCTTTCCCTTCACAGAGGAGGCTACCATCCTGGATCTGTCCGACTTTGATGCCCCCGCCGGGACCCCCCTGGCCGATGCCCTGGACCTCCACGATATCATCCTGGAGATCGATAACAAATCCATGACCAACCGCCCGGACCTCTGGGGTCACTACGGCATCGCCCGGGAAATTGCGGCCCTGTACGATCTGCCCATGAATCCCCTGCCCCCCTTTGACCGGAATGTAGAAAACACCGCGGGCCTCACCATCACCGTGGAGGACAGTGACCGCTGCCCCCGGATGACCGGTACGCAGATCGAGGGCCTGAGCGTGAAGCCCGCCCCCTATTGGATGCAAAACCGCATTTGGAAGGTGGGTATGCGCCCCATCAACGCCCTGGTAGATATTACCAACTATGTGATGCTGGCCACGGGTCAGCCCTCCCACGCCTATGACTCCGACCATATCGCCGGCCACATCATCGTCCGCCGGGCCGATGAAGGGGAAAAGCTCCGGCTGCTCAACGGCAAGGACCTGCCCCTGTCCACCGACGATCTGGTCATTGCCGATGATGCCGGGGTGGTAGGCCTGGCGGGCGTCATGGGCGGCGCCAAGGACTCTATCCTCCCCACCACCAACAAGGTGATTTTGGAGGTAGCCAACTTCCAGGCCGCCGGCATCCGCCGCACAGCTCTGCGCTATGACAACCGCACCGAGGCCTCCGCCCGGTATGAAAAGGCCATCGACCCCGAGCGCTGCGATCAGGCGCTGGACCTGTCCATAGCCCTGTTTGCAGAGCTTTACCCTGAGATGAAGGTCACGGGCTTTGTGGATTGCTATCCTCATAAGCTTCAACAGGCGGAAATTGATGTTTCCCTCACCTGGCTGGAGCGCCGTCTGGGCAAGCGCATCCCCAATGAGGACATTGCCAAAAAGCTGGGCGAGCTGGGCTACAGCCTGACCTTTGACGGGGACAACCTGCACATCGTGGTCCCCACCTGGCGCTCCACCGGCGATGTGTCCATCAAGGCGGACATTATGGAGGAGGTCGCCCGTATGTACGGGTACGAGAACTTCCGGGCCGCCCCCATCACCACCTCCTTTGACGGGGCCATCAACCAGCTGGATAAGGACCTGGAGCGGCGTATCAAGGAGTATCTGGCCATCCGCTGCGGGATGCAGGAGATCTTCACCTATCCCTGGATGACCGACCAGTATGTAAGCGCCATTTTGCAGGATACCACCGGCATCCTCTCCCTGTCCACGCCCCCCTCTCCCGACGAGAGCCTCATCCGCTCCTCCCTGCTGCCCAATCTGTGCAAGGCCGTGGTGAAAAATGAACGTTTCTTCACGGAGTTCTCCATCTTCGAGTGCGCCCAGGTGTTCCGGGACGCGGATTATACCACCCCCTATGACAGCCGGGAAAAGCTCCCCTCCCAGCGCAAGAACATCGCCGGCGCCTTCGCCGGTGACAGCAAGAACGTCACCGACCTATTCCGCCGGGCCAAGGGCGTTATCGAGAGTATGCCCCGGTACACCCATATGGAGGGCTTCACCTTCCGCCAGGAGGAAAAGCCCCTGTGGGCCGACGATGTGGTGTGGCTGAATATCTGTCTGGGCGATAAGCACATCGGCAACCTGGCCCTGCTGAACAAGAAGGCCTCCATGGCCTGCGGCATTAAGAATCTGAGTGTCATGCTCTTTGAACTGGATGCAGATGCCCTGGTGCCCTTCCGCTCCCGCACCAATTCCTTCACCCACTTGGCCGAGTATCCCATGACGGACTACGATGTCTCCCTGCTCTTTGATGCCGAGACCCAGTGGGCGGATATGCAGCGCATCCTCTCCGGCATTCATAATGAGCTTTTCCACGGTGCCGCCTTTGTGGATGAGTACCACGGCAAGCAGATTCCGGAGGGCAAGAAGTCCGTGACCATCCGCCTGACCATCGGCTCCACGGAAAAAACTCTCACCTCTGCCGAGATCGAGGCCTGCGCCGCTTCCGCCGTAAAGAAGCTGGTGAAAAACCTGGGTGCAGAGCTGCGTGGCAAGTAACCCTCACTTCCGTCTCCCATTCTATAAAAAAGCCGCCCCACTCGGGGCGGCTTTCATATTTTTATCCAATATAATACTGCTCAATATCCGATCTTCCGGTCCACCAGCCGCTTGAGCCTGCGCCCGGCGGCGTAGTTGCGCAGATCCTCGCAGAACAGCTCCACATCCAGGTCCCTGGTAATGCCCAGAGACATATTTCCGCTGATGTGGGGGGTCAGGAGCAGATTTTTGGTATCCCACAGAGGGTGATCCTTGGGCAGCGGCTCCGGCACGCATACATCCAGCGCCGCTCCGGCCAGGTGTCCGCCGTTCAGCGCTTCCATCAGAGCCTCCTGGTCAATGGCGCTGCCCCGGCCCACGTTCACCACATACGCGTCCTCCGGCAGCAGGGCAATGCGCTTCCGGGAGAGGATGTGGTTGGTTTCCTTGGTGGCCGGCAGAGCCATGACGAGGATTTCCGTCTTGCGTAGAACGCTGTCCAGCTCCTCAAAAGTGTACATCTCGTCATAGGCAGGATCTCCCGCTTTCTTGGTCCGCCGCACACCCCGGATGACCTTGGCCCCCAAAGCCTTGGCCCGGCGGGCAAAGTTGGTGCCGATATCACCGGTACCCAGAACGGTAATGCTGCTGCCGCAGATGGACCGCATGCTCAGACCCTTTTCCCACTCCCGGTTTTTCACGATCTCCTCAAACTTCGGCATCTGCCGCAGCATCATCAGCGTCACCATGAGGATGTGCTCGGAGATGGTAATGCCGTAGGCGCCGGAGGAGTTGCTCAGCAGCACATCCGGGTTAGGATAGATGGTCTCGTCCGTGTAGGCATCCACCCCGGCAAAGCTGCAGCAAAGCCACTTGAGGTTGGCTGCCGCCTTCAGCTCCTGGGGCGGGCACATGCCGTAAATAATCTCGTAATCTGCTGCCTGGTCCGCCGGTAAGTGGCCCTGGGTGAAGTAATCCACCGAAAAGCCACATTCTGCAGCCGCTTTTTCAATGGCTGCCCGGTGCTCCGGGGAAAAAAAGGATTCCACAGCTGCAATTCTTTTCATCTTATGTATACCTCCTATTATATGACTTATGGACATCGGCAAAAGCGAGCCTCACCGCGCCCCATGCAAACAGTGCCTCATAAAAACACGAAAAATCTAAAGATTTTTCGCCAGAATTTTTTCTGCGCAGCGCATCCCGTCCGCTGCCGCCGATAGGATTCCTCCCGCATAGCCGGCTCCCTCGCCGCAGGGAAACACCCCCCGGACATTGCTCTCATAGTTTTCATCCCGTGGGATCCGCACCGGGGCCGAGGAGCGGCTTTCCACCGCCGTCAGCAGGGCATCCCCATGGGCAAAGCCCGGGAGCTTTTTATCTAAAATAGGCAGTGCCTGCTCTAAGGCCTGGGTAATAAACTCCGGCAGGCACTCATGCAGGTCCGCATAGCGCACCCCGGGCCGGAAACTGGGCCTCACACCGCCGCAGCCAGTACTGGGCCGGCGCAGCAGAAAGTCCTCCACCCGCTGACACGGCGCCGTGTACCCGCCGCCCAGGCGGTAGGCCGCCCCCTCCAGCCGTCTCTGAAAGGCGATACCCGCCAGGGGATGCCCGCTTCCGAAGTCCTCCGGCGTCACATTCACCAGCAGGCCGCCGTTGATGTTTTCCCCGTCTCGTGCGTATTCGCTCATGCCGTTGGTCACCGTGCGCTCCCTTTCCGAAGCCGCTGCCACCACCTCTCCCCCGGGGCACACGCAGAAGGAAAACACGCTCCGTCCGCCGGGCAGGTGGCAGGATAGCTTGTAGGTGCTCACAGGCAAAGCCGGGTGTCCGGCGTATTCCTTGTACTGCACTGCGTCTATATGGCTTTGCAGATGCTCGATCCGCACCCCCACGGCAAAGGGCTTGGCCTCCATAGACAGTCCCCGGTCATAGAGCATTTCCACCGTGTCCCGGGCGCTGTGGCCCAAGGCCAGGATCAGCTGCCGGGCCGGCAGCCTGTAGCTCCCCTCCGGGCCGGAAACGACCAGCGCCGCCAGCTCTCCCTCCGGAGCTTCGATCCCCTCCAATCGGTGTCCGAAGCGTATGTCCGCGCCCAGGTCCAGCAGCCTCCGCCGCAGGTTTTTCAGCGCAATGTGCAGCCTGTCCGTCCCCACATGAGGCCTTGCATCAACGAGGATACTCTCTGGCGCACCGCAGGAGACCAGCTGCTCCAAGATCCACCGGTGCCGCAGGTCCTTGGTGCCGGTGTTCAGCTTTCCGTCGGAAAACGCCCCGGCGCCCCCTTCGCCAAACTGCACGTTGGACTCCGTATTCAGTTGGCCTCCGGCCCAAAAGGCCGCCACATCCTTTTGTCGCTGCTCCACAGGCTGGCCCCGCTCCAGAAGGATAGGCCTCCTCCCGGCATTTGCTAAAATCAGCGCCGCAAACAGCCCCGCAGGCCCCGCACCCACCACTACCGGCGGCGTATCCGGTTCCTTGGCCGCCGGACAAGGCGGCGTGTAATACTCCGGCGCATAAACGGTCACGCTTTTATCCCGGCACCTGCGCAGCACGGCCTTTTCACCACGCACCTGCACCGCCAGGGTGTATACCAGCCGCAGCGGCTGCCGGGCGTCCACTGCCCTGCGCAGGACAGACAGATCGAGAATATCCTCCGTTGGGATGCGCAGCATATGCGCCGCCTTGCCCGCCAGCAGCTCCTCGGGCTGTCCCGGCTCCAGCTTCACCTGCTCCAGCTTCAGCAACGCATTTTCCTCCTTAAAAAATTCATATTTTTTAAAGCTTTAGTTAAGATAAAAGAGTAGTATAATAATTACAATCGGTTGATAAGGGTTAAACCAAAACATAGTATACAACATTTTTCCTCAGGTCACAAGCATTCCCCTGTGAAAAAATGAGAAGGATAGATAGGAGGTTTCTTTATGAACGAGAATAACGATTACAGACCCGAGAACGAAGGATACAGTAATCCCGACAATCTCTACCATTATAACTACCGCTCCCAGGAGGACCAGGGCCGGCATGAGGCCCCGGCGGTTTCGAAAAAGCCCTCCTTCTGGCACAAGACCGGTGTGAAAATTACAGCCCTGCTGCTGGCCTGTGCGGTGGTTGGCGGCGCAGCGGGCTACGGCGGTGCGGCGCTGTCCAAAAGCGGCAAGACTACCATCCAGCAGAGCAATCGCACTGCCCAGGAGGTTACAGTGAAAAAGGTCACCGGCCAGGCCCTCATGTCCCCTGCTGAGGTGTATGCCTCCACAGTGAACAGTATTGTGAGCATCAACTGCTCTGCCGTGTCCACCAACATTTTCGGTCAGCGGGTGGAGTCGGCCTCCTCCGGAAGCGGCTTTGTCATCACCCAGGACGGCTACATTGTCACCAACCACCACGTCATCAGCGGCGCCTCCTCTGTAACGGTAACCATGTATGACGGCACGGAGTACCCCGCCACGGTGGTGGGCAGCGACAGTGACTATGATGTGGCTGTGCTGAAGATCGATGCCACAGGCCTGCAGCCCGTAACCCTGGGCAGCAGCGAGGATGTCAATGTGGGTGATACGGTGCTGGCCATCGGCAATCCCCTGGGCGAGCTGACCTTCTCCATGAGCCAGGGCATCGTGTCCTGCTGTGACCGTGCCATCAACGTGGACGGCACGCCCTTCAACATGATCCAGGTGGATGCCTCCATCAATCCCGGTAACTCCGGCGGCCCGCTAATGAACCTGTACGGCGAGGTGGTGGGCATTGTATCCGCCAAGTATTCCAGCTATTCCGACACCACCGTGGAGGGTCTGGGCTTTGCCATTCCCATCGGTGACGTGCAGGCCATCATCACGGACATTATGGAAAATGGCCAAATTACCAATAAGCCCTCCTTCGGCATCACCGCTGGCACCATGACCCAGCAGATGGCCGCCCAGTATCAGATCGACCAGACCAGCGGTGCCTTCGTTTACAGCGTAAATAAGGGCGGTGCCGGTGAAAAGGCCGGGCTGAAGATGGGCGATGTCATCACCAAGGTGGACACACCTCTATGGAAGATCTCACCGCCGCCAAGAAGGGCCACAAGGCCGGGGACACCGTGACCGTGACCTATTACCGGGACGGCCAGACCCAAACCACGGAGCTGACCTTCGACGCCAAGACAGACGACACGGACAGCACCCAGCAGGAGCAGCAGCCCCAGCAGGACAGCAACTTCGACTCCCTGTATGATTATTTCTTCGGCAGAAGATAATCCTCCCTTGATGCGTGAATTGTCAACCTAAATACAGCCGGAATTCGTCTCAGAATCCCACAATTCCTAAATGAAGTAAAGGTTAATAAAACCTCACGAGGCCTGGCATTAATAAATGCCAGGCCTCGTTTTAGTGCCACGGAGGGCAACACGCAAAATACTTCTGCCATGAGGAAAGGCCCTTCCGTATGCTTCAGGTGGGCCTAAAACGAGAGGCGAAGGGATTACGGAATTCGTCCCCTCATTTTTATAAGCTTTGATTGGCAGCTTTTCACCTATTGTTGTTTGGAGATATTTTTTTAACACTTTTCTTCTGCGCCGCAGTTTTTAGTTTTCTCCATCAGAGCCGGGGTTTTCCTTGATTTCTAAGCGGATTGTACTATCTGTATGTGCCCTGGCATGGCAATGACAATTTCATTGGGGTGCGCACTATTCAGTATAATATTTCACCGTTTTTCAGCAGGCAGCAGCTTCCTTCTTCAGCGTTCTGTCATCCTGCAGAATAAGCTCTGTGATTTTTTCGGTGGCGTGGCCCAGGTCCTGGGGCAGATACATTTTTTTGTATGCTTGCAGGGCTTCCATGGGATATGCGCCGCTGTCAATCATGCGGAACAAGTCCTCCTGAGCGGTAAAGGTGCAGTGGGGCATGGCCTGAAAAAGATCTATGTTCACGCCGTTTTCGCTGCGGTAGCGCTCATCATCCGGCAGGTAGAACAGCGTGGGCTTGTCCATGGCCGCTGCCTCCAGCGCCAGAGAGGAATAGTCCGTGATAAAATAATCGCACATCTGAAGCAGGTCAAAAATATCCTCCTGGGGATAATCACTGTCCCGGTTGCCGCCCGCCAGCGCCTGATTCGGATGGAAGCGGCACAGCACTGCATATCGGTCCTTAGGGAAGCAGGAAAAATCCGGATCCGGCAGCTCCAAGGGGTATGTACGATAAGTGGGTGCGTACAAAACCACCGTACGCCCGGCCAGCTCCGGGAATCTGCTTCGGCACTGTGCTGCCTCTCCCTTTGCAGAAACCAGGTGATCCAGCCGCGGCAGGCCCCAGTTGCGAAGCCTGTCCTCCGTCACGTCAAAAGCAGCGCAGTAAAACGGATTCCACGCCGGACCGCCGGCAATAATAGCGTCATAATTCCGGTGCATACACAGGGCCCGGGCCATGGCACCGGACCGCCCGGAGGGTTTATCCAAGGTCTGATACCCGGATTTCTTGATTTTCCCCACGGAATGCCAGATTTGGATCACCCGCAGGTCCCTTTTATCCCGGAGCAGGCAGATGGTGGGCCAGTAACCGTCCAGCACACATACCTGGGCCGAGGCAGCCAGGAAAACGCTCCGCACGCACTGCCGCAAAAAGCGCAGCAACCCATCTTGCCGGCCCCGATAGCGGCAGCAGATGGTCACGATGTCCATGGTAGGGTCTGTTTCGCGGAGCTGCTGCTGCAGCAGGGCAAAATCCGGCGTAAGCCGGCTGGCCTGGCGGCTAAAAAAGCAGGTCCTGTGCCTCACACCCATCCTGCGCCGAAGCAGAAACAGGGCGCTGATGAGCCAGCGGACCACGCCCACGATCGCTTTCATAGCTTTCCTCCGTCCGGCTCCATTCTCCGCCCGGGCACCGCTCGTGCAGCCGCCCCGGCCTTTTTCGCGTTTTCCATCAGCGCCCCAAAGGCTTCTCGCAGTTTCCCCTGCCAGACCTTGTCGTCATAGGTCCCGCTGCACAGCGTCTGGATCAGTTCATACAGCATCTCCGGGCTGCACAGGTTAATGACCAGCGGGTTGCGGCGAAATACCTCCCGCACAAAATCCGGAGTGATCCGGCCGATATGCCGTTTGATTCCATCCACGATCATGGGCGGCGCATAAATAGCACCGAAGGAATCCCGCACCGCACTTTCTTTTTTGGCACCCCGGAGCATAAGCAGCAGATCCTTATAATACGGCAGGCCGCTGTATTGAATGTAAAGTGCCGTCACAAAATGATAGGCCGCCTGTTCATTGCACTGCTCCAGCTCATACAGCCGCGCAATGTCTCTGTGCAGGTTGCAGACAGCGGGAAAATCGCCCTTCTGCATCCGCCGGTGCATTTCCCGCAGGAGAATACTCCACATAGCCGCGCAGAAGCTCTCCTCCCGGTGCTGCTCCCGCTCCTGCTCAAAGTCGCATACATCTACATAGGGGCTGCAAAACCGATAAAATGCCACATATTCCGGGTCGATCAGCTTTCGCCCCTCTCTGGTGGCGCTGTAGCCGCCCAGCTTGTTGCGATGGATCAGCCTCCTGCGGGCCAAGCTCTTAGCAAAGGTCACGTTATTGACAATGTCCAGCTCTGTTTCAAAGGAATCCGGATAATTCACCGCTGCCAAGTGCTGGTGCCGTTCCACAAAATCAATGAATACCGATTGGGAGTAGGCATCATGGCACTGCCTTTTCTTTCTGCCATTTAGAAATGTTGACATTTTCAACCTCTACACATGCATTTTTTCATAAAACGCCGCCGCATCTTTAATATCTCCGTCAAAAACCAGCTTGCCTTCGCGAATCACCAAGCCCCGCTTACAGAATTTCTTCGCCTCCGCCGTAGAATGGGTGACAAAGAGGAAGGTCACACCGCTGTTCAAAATCTCTGCGATCCGTCTGCGGCACCTAGCGCGGAAATCCTTGTCGCCCACGCTGAGGGCCTCGTCCACAATAATGATATCCGGGCGGATATTGGCGTTGATGGAGAAGCCCAGCTTGGATTTCATACCGCTGGAATAGGTGCGGATGGGCATATCGATATAGCTGCCCAGCTCCGAAAAAGCCACAATGTCCGGCTCCATCTCCTTCAGCTCCTCCCGGCTGATGCCCAACAGCTCGCCGCGGAAATAGATATTCTCCCGGCCGGAAAGCTCCGGGTCAAAGCCGCCGGAAACCTCCAGCAGGGCGCTGACACGGCCGGTGACACGCACCGAGCCCACCGTTGGAAAGGTCACGCCGGAGATCATCTTCAGCATGGTGGATTTTCCGGCGCCGTTTTTGCCCAGAATCGCCACGGCCTCCCCCTGGCGGATATCAAAGGACAGGTTATCTATGGCGACTTTTTTCTTGGCATTTGTATTGTGAAACAGCAAAGACTTCAGGCGCTGCTTGTCGTTTTTAAACAGGTCGAAGGTCTTTGTCACGTTTCGGAACTGTATTACTACCTCGTGTTCTTCAGTCATATTGTACCTCTACAAAACATCCGTGATGGTTTTTCCCGTGCGGCTGTAGATCTTGACGCCCAAATACACGAAAAGCAGGTAAACCAGCATAAATCGCAGCAGTGACATTGGTTCCTCCCAAAACCATACATGGTCGATGAAGCAGTATCGGAAGCCATCGATGAGATAGGTTATAGGATTGAGCCGCAGGATAAAACGCAGGGTGGCGCCCTTAATGTCGGAAATCTGATAAAAAATACCGGACAGCCACATTAGCGCCGTAAATGAGCTGCGGACAAGCTGATAAAAATCCTTGCTGACCGCCGTGACCTGTCCGGAAAACAGGCCCCACGCCACGCCCATCATCAGCATCAGCAGCCAGTAAAACGGCAGCTGTGCCAGATAGATGGTAACCGGCGCACCCATAGCGATAAATATGATGATCATCAGCAATGTCAGCGCCAGATGCACGATCATATTAGACAGGCCCACGATCATCGGCACGCAGCAGACGGGAAACTTGATTTTTTTAACCAAAAATGCGTACTTATGAAGGGAATAGGCCCCCCCGGTATATATAGCGGAGATATAAAACCAGGGGATAAATCCTGAAATAAGCCACAGGAAGTATGGGTATCCCTTTACCGCTTTTCCGGTGCGCAGGCCCACCGTAAAAGCAAAATAGTATACCGCAATGGTTATGGCCGGCTTTAAGATCGCCCAGCCCCAGCTCAGCAGTGCTCCGCGATAGGTCTTGATCAGATCTGTTTTTGCCAGCTGCAGAATCTGTTTGCGGTACTGGATATGTGAAATGATAATCTTCCAAAGTGTTTTCATACTCTACTCTCTTGCCATCACCCGGGGCCAAAGCGTTTATCCTTCTGCGCCGCTCTTTCGGTGAGGTATTCTTTGACATCTGCCGGATGCCGTGGGTTTTATGCAGGTTCTGATGAAGACCCTTCCCCATCCTGTTTTGTATTATAACTGTGAGAAAGAGTCTCCTCACATAACCCCGCTTCCGGACAGCACCACCGTGACGGACTTCACCATGCACCACAGGTCCAGCCCCAGGGAGCGTTTTCTCTGATACTCCGCATCCAGCCGCGCCTTGCGTGCAACGCCGATGCTGTCCCGGCCCAGCACCTGGGCATAGCCCGTGAGGCCCGGACGCCCTTCAAACACGCCCATCTTTCTGCGCAGGGCGTTGAGCTTTTTTTCAGACGTGCACACCGGCCGGAAACCCACAAACGACATATCGCCCCGCAGAATATTGAACAGCTGCGGCAGCTCGTCAATGCTCAGGCGGCGCAGGAGCCTGCCCAGCCTGGTGGAGCAGCCATCGATATTCTCCAGCTTCCGTGTCGCCACATTGTCCGGTGCGGTTATGCTGAGTGTCCTGAACTTGAAGATCATGAACTCTTTTCCTTGGTAGCCGATCCTCTTCTGCTTAAAAATCACCGGCCCGGGTGAGTCGATCGCAATGGCCGCCATCACAAGCAGCAGCAGCGGCAGCAGCACCACAATCAAAACCAGGGACAGCACGATGTCAAACACACGCTTTATAAACAAATAGGCCGTTTTGCGCTGACTGACCTCGCGGATCTCTATTTTATTTGCAACAGCGTCCATTGTTCCTCACCACCGCGCTTTCTCTATTTTTCCGTTCTCTCTCTTTGCCCGTCCTGCTCCTCCGTATAGGAGCTGAGATACGGCCGGAAATAAGCGATCTCCTCGCTCTTTTTGCTCTTTATCTTCATCTTTTTCCAGTTCAGCAGCAGCCATACGCCGGCTGCCAGCAGCACCGCAATCACTGCCAGCAGCGCTGCCGTGGAAATATGGCTCAGCAGGCCGGATTTTTCCTCCAGGGCCACATTGTCCGTGCGCACCAGCAGGTCCACCTGCCCGTCCGCATTTTTGATGTAATACATGTCCCCCTGCTTGTTGTTCAAAAACAGGATATTATCCTCACTGTCGCAGGAGATATACTTTTTCCCCTCGATGGTCACAAAGGACACCGTCGTCAGGGTGCGGGATGTCGGCTCGTACCGCCGCCAGATGGTGTGCTCGGCATTGGCTGAATCCTCATACTGCACCAGCAGCATGGACAATCCCGTGCTTTGGGCGATCCGCCCCTTGAAGCCGGTTGCGCTCACCGTGCGGAATACGCCCGGCAGCGCCGTCAAATCCGGCTCATTCATCTGCTCATAATGCACGCCGTTTGCGTAATACTCGCTGTTATCCATCACATGGATCTGCAGGGTATATTCCTCCGTAAGGCCGCCGTTATAAACGCGGATCTTGCGTTTAATATCCGTGTTCACGAATTTTTCCTCGCCGCTGACGCTGACGCTGGAATAGGGATCGCTGGGCACAGCGGTAATGGCGCAGCTTTTCTCCGATTGCTCCGCCGTCACATAAACCGTATATTCGTATATCTGGGGGTCAAACGCAGGATACAGCTCCCCGCAGGCTATGGAAATAGAACGCAGTGATGCGTCCCGCACAGGTGCCGGCGGCGCCACCACAGGGTCACCTACTCCAGGATCGGGCTCCACACCGGGATCCGGGTCTACACCGGGATCCGGGTCTACCCAGGGATCCGGGTCTACGCCGGGATCCGGGTCTACGCCGGGATCCGGATCTACGCCGGGATCCGGATCTACGCCGGGATCCGGATTCACACCCGGATCTGGATCCTCACCGGGATCAGTAGTGCCGCCGGACGCAGAATCCCCCGGAGTAGTCATCCCACCCACGGTTATTGCCCCATCGATGGAACCGTTCTCTCCCGAAGCCGGCTCAGCAAAGGCGCTTGCGGCCACGCACGGAAGCATCAGCACGGCGGCAAGAAGGAGCGCCATCAGTTTTCTCATCCCTTGGTGTTTCATGATACCGACTTTCCTTATCTATATCTATCGCTGTCCATCGTTCTCTTACGATTGGCTATCCCCTGTCCCGTTCAGCACATTTTGGATCATCTCCCGGGCCGTCTGCACAGATGCCTCGTTCTGCGGCATGACCCATGCCGCAGCTCCGCCCAGAGAGTAGCACGGCTGACTGGTGCTGCCGCTGCCCTGGGTCACGGCGTAGGTATCTATTTTCCATTCAGACATGCTGGCCAGCTGTGTGCGCACCAAGGCCGTTATATCCTCATAGCTGAGGTTTGTGGTCATATTGTTGGAAACTGCCGTCAGGATGCTCTGATAATTCACCAGAGTCGAAGCCTTGGTCAGCTTGGCCGTCAGCGCCTGCAGGATAGCCATCTGGTTCTTGCCCCGCTGGTTATCGCCGTCGGCAAAGCCGTAGCGCTCCCGGGCAAAGGCCAAAGCCTTGGCGCCGTCCATGTGGTTAACACCTTCCACCACTTCCCGGTCAATCTCCCCGGACTTAGAGCAGGCGTTGGTGCTCAGGGTAAAGCTCAGGGGGGAAACCACGTCGATCCCGCCCACAGCGTCTACAATATCCTTGAGTCCGTAGAAATTAATGCGGGCATAGTAGCTTACATCCACGCCATACAGGTTCTCCAGCGTGGCAATGGACTCCTCAATGCCGTAAATGCCCGCATGGGTAAGCTTGTCCATCTGACCGTTTCTCGCCAGGGGCACATAGTAGTCTCTGGGCGTGTTCACCAGCAGAATCCGGTGGGTGGTGGGGTTGACTACCGCCAGGATATTCGTATCGCTCCGGGCACGGACGGATACATCCGTGCTGCGTGCGTCCGAGCCGCTGAGATAAATAATATAGCTGTCCGTCAGCACGTTCGTATTGGCAGGCACTACCTGCTCCGGCTCCTGGGCATAGTAAAACTCATGGATCAGCTTCACCTGATCCGAAAGGTTTGTCAGGCCGTCTGTCTCCTCCAGGGTGTCGAGAAATGCCTCGTTGAGCAGCATGGCGTCCACATCGCCGCTCAGCAGTGCGGAGGCCAGCTCCACCGAGGAGGCCAGCTCCTTTTCCTCCACCATGCCCACGGCATCCTCCATGTCCTTCAGGGCCCGCAGGGTGTTGTCCCGATCCGGCTGTGCGGCGATGCCCAGCAGATAGCCGCTCACGTCCTTCAGCTCCTTGGCCGGGTCATCTGTGCGGACGTATACGCCCACGTAGATGCCCTCCTTCCGCTCCTTGGAGATGTCGCGGAACGCACCAGACACCTTTCCCACGGCCACCATGGCCACGATCATGGCCGCCGCCAGCAGCAGAGCAATGGCGCCGCATATAGTCTTACCCACATGCACCTTTCCCTTACCCAGCTGCAGCCAAACATGCAGGCCGTTGAGCAGCGCCAAGCCGCCGGTGATAGCCCACACGACGCCCTTGTTCAGCAGGCCCGAGGTAAACAGCATGATCACCAGCACAACGCTGGCCACTGCCATCAGGCCCATGCAGGCCAGGCAGAAGATCTTCTGCCCGTTTATAGCCTTATGATTTTTTTCGTTCATTTTTGTTTCCTCCAATAGGGTCTCACTTAGGGTCTCACTGTCACCGGATAACACCGTGCCTGCGGTAGAAATTCCCCAGCTCGCCGTTGCGCTGACCGCCCCAAAGCTGGATGATGTTCACCCCGGAGGAGGTATTGGCCTCGATGACGCAGTTGGTGCCGTCCTCCATCTTCACCACGTCCCACGCCACAAAGTGCAAAAAAGGCAGGCTCTCCGCCAGGCTCACGATCTCCGCTTTGGTCTGCTCCCAATCCGGGATTATCACCTGGTCAAAGCGGATACCGGAGTCCGGATGCTCCTCATAAATCTGCGTGGTATGCAGGGACCCTGCATGGGACAGCCGCCCCGTTTCCAGGTCGATCTTGCACACAAGGCCACCCTGGCTGGCGTTGTCCACAGGGATGGTCTTTGCCGTGCCCACCCGCTGCACGGCGAAAAACAGCTTGATCCTGCCGCTGTCAGGATCCCGCAGGGTGATCATGCGGATGGTGTTGCAGGTCTTGTCATACAGCCCCGCTGCGTAGGCGTGCTGGGTGATGGTCTCGGAGAGATACCACTCGCTTTCCTTTTCGAATAACCGCTTCATTTCCTCGGCGGATTTTTTCTCCTGATCCACCCAAAAGTCCTGTCCGTCATAGCGCAGGCGGTGTACGCCGTTGCCCTTGCCCTTGCCGAAGGGCTTCATAAACGCCTCCCGGTGCCGGCGCAGGGTCTCCACGGCCACGGTGCCGTCCTTTGTGCAGTGGCCTGCATCCACAATGCCCGCCCGGGTCTTCACCAGATAGACCTCCGGCACCCGGACATACTGCCGCAGCACCTCCGTGGCCACCACCTTGTTGTTGAGCATCTGGTCAAAGGGCTCGTTTATGTAGCGGGAGCGATACCAATCAAACTCCGACAGGTACTCTTTCTTTTTCTTCCCGTCCAGGGCGTACAGCGCCCACTGGTCGGCCAAAAAGCCGCCGCAGAAGTTGGCCCGCAGCTTTGTAAAAAAGCCCACCTTCATGTGGTTGGGGGCAAACACGATCCGCCGCCAATACAGCACAAACAGCCGCAGGCGGTTAAAGCAATTCCGATACAGTTTAAAAACGTCCATATATGTACTTCTTTTCTTTTTTGGATTTCGCCGCAGGCGGTCCGGTCAGCAATTCGCCTTTTCCGCAAAGCGCCGATATTCTTCCTCTGTGTTAAAGCCGGTGGTCTCGTCCTCAATGCGGCATATCTCCGCACAGCCATCCCGCTGGGCCATTTCATACAGCTGCCAGCCACGGCATGCGGGATCCTTCTCCTTCAGCTTCCGGATGCAGTCCTTTTGGTAGTTGCCGTCTGCCACCTTCACGGCAAATACCTCCGTGTCGTTCCTGGCAAAGCCCAGGGCCTTCACCGGCATCTCCACGATCCGGCGGATAGCCTGCTCAGTGTAGTACACATCGCCGTATAAGAAGCAGACATCATCATCGATCAGCTCCCAGGTAAAGCGGTCGATTTCGCAGCTGTTGCTTTTCGGCTCATAGCGCACGGCTCCGGGAGCCTCGTAGTCGGGGTTATGGGATGTAATAATGACCTGTGCCTCCGGCGCATAGCGCTGGGCCAGCCGCGCTGTGCGCAGCAGGATAGGCTCGCCGTGGACGGGGAGCAGATGCTTGGGAACCTGTTGATTATTCCACCGCTTCATCTTCCCGTCTGCCATAATGATAAATCTTTTTATAGCCATAGTTCGTTTCTTCCAAGCAAGAAAGAAAAGTGACCGTTTGTTTTTTCTCTTGCATCTCCTCATTTTAGATGTAAATGCAACATTTTGCCCGCTACAGGGCATAGCAATGCCCATATGGCATGTAAATGCATGTTACATTTTATTCTATTTTCTTCGCAAAGTAAAGCCCCTAAGGAGAAAATGGACAAAAAAAGGGGGAAAATATAGAATCTGCGATGTTTTTCATATCCACTGTGCTAAGCCGACGCCCCAAAGTCTCCTCTCTCCGCTTAATTTCGATAAATTTCGTCCGTTTTTTGTCCTCCCCCTCTCTTTTTTCACAAAACTATTGACGGTTAAGGGGGCAAGACCATGGAAGAAACCGCACAAAGAGAGCTGATCTGCCAAACCGGCCTGGCGCTGCTGGAGACGGGTCTGGTGGCCCGGACATGGGGCAATGTCAGCAGCCGCCTGGACAAAGACCATTTTCTCATCACGCCCAGCGGCCTGGACTATCACAAGACCCGGCCCCAGGACATCGTTCGGGTGGAGCTGTCCACTATGACCTGGGAGGGCGCACGCAAGCCCTCCGGAGAGCGGGGCGTCCATGCGGCGGCCTATGCGCAGTTTCCGGAGGTAAATTTCGTCATCCACACCCACCAAGGCTGCGCCTCGGCCCTGGGCCTGGCAGGCTTTGATGCCATGGACATTACCCCGGAGGAGCGGGCCGCCCTGGGGGGCTGGCCAAGGCCCAATACGGCCTGCCCGGCACCAAAAAGCTGAAGGGCGCTGTTTCGGCCGCCCTGGCCACCGGAGCACACACGGTGCTCATGTCCGGCCATGGGGTGGTTATCTGCGGGATAAACCAGGAGCAGGCCATGAAACGGGCCCAGCTCCTGGAGGACATCTGTCGGCGCAATCTGTGTATGCCCCAGGCTGCGCCCCGGCGTATTTCGGAGGAAAGCGTGCAGGCACTCCTGGCCGCCGTGCGGCTGGAGGTACCCGATGCGGAAGTTTCCGGCGGTGACTATGCCGTTTTGTGGGCAGACCGAGGGGAAGTCCTCCGGGCCCAGCTGGATGACATGGCCCAGATGCTGGGCCCCCGGGTCCTCTGCGTGGAGCCTGCGGCAGAGAACGTGATCCCGGTCCTTAAAAAGCGGGACGCGGTGTTCGTCCGGGGCGTGGGCGCCATCGTACAGGCAGCGGACCCGGACGACCGGGAGGCCCTTTGCCTGCTGACGGAGAAATCCGCTCTCTGCGCCCTGCACACTGCGGGCCTGGGTATAAAGGCACACCTCAGCGCATTAGATGCGGCGCTCATGCACTTGATCTACCAAAAAAAATATGCCAAAAGGAAGGGATGACTATGCAAGCAGAGAAAAAGAAAGAAACTGCCCGGGTCATTAAATTTGTGCTGTTTTCCGCCTCGGCGGGCATCATCGAGACCCTGGCCATGATCCTCTGTGAGGAGGTTCTGAAAATCCCCGGCCATTGGATCTGCTATACCATTGCTCTGGTGCTGAGCGTGCTTTGGAACTTTACCTTTAACCGCAAGTTCACCTTCCAGAGCGCGGCCAATGTGCCCCGTGCCATGCTTTTGGTGTTCCTGTTCTATGTGCCATTTGCGCCGTTTACCATTTGGAATGAGCATTTTTTGGCGGACACCCACGGCTGGAACGAGTATGCTGTCCTGGCCATCAACATGGCCCTGAATCTGTCCCTGGAGTACCTGTGGGACAATTTCGTAGTTTACCGCAACAGCAAGGATACCAACGACATCGCTAAGAAGAAGCAAGGAAAGGAGCAGCAGCATGAATAATTGCGGCATCAGCAGATGGGACGATCCCAAGGAGATCAATGCCCAACTCAAGGCCCTCACCGACCAGCCCATTTGGGAGGTGACGGACGAGTATTATAATAATGTGATCCTGAAGTATTACGATGAGAAGTGTACCCAGTCCCGGGCGGTATATGAGGAGTCCCAGAAGTATATCCCCGGCGGCGTGCAGCACAATCTGGCCTTTAATAAGCCCTTTCCCATGTGCATGGCCAAGGCCGAGGGCGCTTACCTCTACGACAAGGACGGCAACAAGTACATCGATTTCCTCCAGGCCGGCGGTCCCACCATCCTGGGCAGCAATTACCCCGTGATCCGGGAAAAGGTCTTTCAGCTGCTCAATGAGTGCGGCCCCGTCACGGGCCTGCTCCACGAGTCTGAGATGCTCATCGCCCGGGAGATCAACCGCCACATGCCCAATGTAGAGATGTTCCGGATGCTGGGCTCCGGCACCGAGGCGGTGATGGCCTCCCTGCGCATCGCCCGCATCGCCACAGGGAAAAAGCGCATCATTAAGATCGGCGGTGCCTATCACGGCTGGTCCGACCAAATGGTCTACGGTCTGAAGATTCCCGGCAGCCGGGCGCTGCTGGAATCCCACGGCATCCCGGGGGGCGCTTATGCCGCCACCGACGAGGTGCGGCCAAACGACCTGGATATGCTGGAGCGTATGCTCAGGCGCAACAAGCTCCGGGGCGGCACGGCGGCAGTCATCGTGGAGCCCGTGGGCCCCGAAAGCGGCACCCGGCCCATCGGCCACGAATATAACAAGGGCGTCCGGGCCCTGTGCGACCAGTACGGCGCGCTGATGATCTTCGACGAGGTGGTCACCGGCTTCCGTGTGGCCCTCTCCGGTGCCCAGGGCTACTTTGATGTGGTCCCGGATCTGACTATTTTCGGCAAGATCGTGGCCGGCGGATACCCCTCTGCCGGCGGCGTAGGCGGCAAGCGGGAGTATGCCCAGCTTATGGCGGCGGGCCTGGCCACCGGCAAGCACCGGGCCTATGTGGGCGGCACCCTGGCGGCCAATCCCCTGTCGTGTCTGGCGGGCTACACGGCCATCCGGGAGATCGAGCGCACCAACGCCTGCGAGATTGCCGGCCGCATGGGCGACCGCCTGTGTGACGGCCTCAAGTCCCTCATTCAGCAGTACGGCCTGCCCTTCGTGGCCTACAACCAGGGCTCCATCGTCCACCTGGAGTGCACCGGCGCCATGAGCTTTGACTTCTCCTCCATGTCTTTCCTGAAGTCCGCCGTGGGTCTGCTGCGCAACAAGGATATGATGTATGTCCGCAAGGACTCCATGGAGCGTATGGGCGCGGCTTACATGGCCAACGGCATCGTCACCCTGGCCGGCAGCCGCCTGTATACCTCCATGGCCGATACTCCGGAGATCATCGACGAAGCTCTTAATCGCTTTGAGGAGGTCTTCAAGCATGTGGCCAAGACCGACAAGGGCCTTGCGAAATGACTTAGCCGCAGGTCTGCGGCGTATATTGCCAATGTCAGTGTGGCGGGAGAGCTGTGGCTGGCTCACGGCGGCCTTTTCCTCCGTGCGGCGGCTGACACGCAGATGCTGTCCGAAGCCAGCACCGAAGCAATGCAAAACGGAGCCAAACCGGCTCCGTTTTGTTTCTGCCTCTTACCGAGCTCCATCAGCAAATACTCCACAATCAATTATATATCCCTCACGGAGTCAAGCCGCTATATCCGCAAGATAAAATGGCTCTTGTGATAATCAAGGAGCCCATCCTTTTTCATCCTTCCAAGCTCCTGTGACAGCCCGCTGCGCTCAACGCCAAGATAATCCGCAAACTGCTGTCTTGAAAACGGAATCTCAAATTCGCAGGCTCTCCGCCGCTGCGCTTCTGCGGAAAGGAAGGACATGATTTTTGCCCGTGTGGTACGCTGTCCCATATGTGTGAGCTTTTCGCCTAAACGCAGGTTTTTCTCGGCAAGCTCACCGAGGAGGTTTCGTAGCACCCGGCTGTGGTGCGAGCAGGCGGACGGGCACACATCCAGAATGCGCTTTACGTTTATGAACATTGCGGTGACAGGTGTTTCCGCCATAACACTCACATTTAGCCTGGAGCCGGGAGCGCAGGCATATGCGGCAGCAAAAGCCTGTCCCGGGCCCGCCTTGGAAAGAATATTGCGGTTTCCCCAAATATCCTCCTGCATGATCAGAACAGTTCCCGACAGCACAAGGCCGATTGCGTCCGCTGTATCACCGGTGCGCAGTACAAAGGTCTCTTTGGTGAAGTCCTTTTTCTCGGCCTTGAGACAAGTGAGCATCGGTGTCAATTCCTCCTCCGATATGCCGGAGAAGAGCCGGGCCGAACGGATTACAGATAAATAATCTTTCATAAAAACCTCTTTCGTTGAAAAATCAACCGACTTGTTGATTTAATTCTATTATAATCAAATCACAAAAGCAAGGAGGTATTGCAATGAAACGGAGGATCATCGAAATCGATCAGAACAAGTGCAATGGCTGTGGTGCCTGTGCCGCCGCTTGTCATGAAGGTGCTATCGCCATGGTAGACGGCAAGGCGCAGCTTATGCGGGATGACTACTGCGACGGCTTGGGCGATTGTCTGCCCGCCTGCCCCACCGGGGCCATCTCCTTTGTGGAGCGGGAGGCTGCCGCCTATGACGAGGCAGCGGTGCTGGCCAACAAGCAGCAGCGGATGCAGCAGACGGGGATGCGCCTTCCCGGCGGCTGTCCCGGTGCGCGGATGAAAACGATCCGGCCTACAGAGCCGGCAGGGCCCGCGGCCGCTCCTGCCGCCATGCAGAGCCGCCTCTCCCAGTGGCCAGTACAGATCAAACTCGTTCCCGTGAATGCGCCTTATTTTAACGGAGCAAAGCTGCTCATTGCCGCCGATTGCACCGCTTATGCCTATGCCACCTTCCACGAGCGCTTCATGAAGGGACATATCACGCTGGTAGGCTGCCCCAAATTGGACAGCGTGGACTATTCCGAAAAGCTCACCGAGATCATTCGTAATAACGACATCAAGAGCGTGGTCATCGTGCGCATGGAGGTCCCCTGCTGCGGCGGATTGGAGCACGCCGCGAAAACAGCCCTGCAAAACAGCGGAAAATTCATTCCGTGGCAGGTCGTAACTCTTTCCACGGATGGAAATATACTGGATTAAAATTGCAATTTGGGGTAGGATCGTACCGCCGATGCCTGATGGAAGGCAGTGCAGGCCCCGGACAGCATTCTCCTTGGCAGTGTTTGACAGCTTCCGCTGTCTGCCCCACTAAGGTTAACATTTAAGGCAGAAAAATCCTGTCTTAATATGAAGCTGCCGTGTGCAAAAAGGAACACATCCCCGGGATGTGTTCCTTTTTTGTGCTGTATGATTTTGTTACGCCTTATTTTTCTTGCCCATGGCGCGGTACAGCAGCGCACCGCCGCCCAGGAGCGCACATCCCACGAGCCAATAGTCCTCTGCCGTAATGGGCTCTCCGCTGCTGGGCAGGGACAGCAGGACCAGTATACCTGCCAGAACCAATAGTGCGCCCAAGACTATATACAGAATACGCAGCGGCTTGGGCAGCTCCGGCTGGCGCTGCTCCACCTTACTGCGGATGAACACCGCACAGGCGGCGAAGGCAGCGGCAAAGCCGCCGCTGAAAAGCCGCTCCGAGGGGACGCCATCCCACAGTCCCATCCCCAGGAAGGCGACGATCACCAGCAGAAACAGGCAGCTGATGCGCAGGGCGGTGGCCGGGAAGACCCTGGCCGGGGTCAGGGTCTGCAGGGCCTCGGCGGCGCCGGGCACATCCTGCTCCGCCGCCTTGGTCAGGTATTTCCTGGCTTTCTCCGGATCCTTGGGTACGCCCAGACCCTTGGCATACAGAAGGCCCAGGTTCTTCCACCCCATGGGCAAACCCAAACTGCCGGCCCGGGCATACAACTCCGCCGCCTTGGCAGGATCCTCCGTGCAGCCTACACCATGCTCGTAGAAGCACCCCAAATTATAGGCAGCCGTTTCGTCGCCGCCTTCGGTGCTTTGCCTGTAATAGGAAAAGGCCTTGTCCACATCCTTCTTGCACCCCAGGCCCCGCTTGTAGCAGTAGCCCGCCTGGCACTGAGCCCCGGGATGACCATCTGCCGCCGCTTTTTCATACATGGCCAGTGCCTGGTCATAATCATGGGGGACCTTCTTGCCGGAGAAATACAGGTTGCCCAGGAAGTATGCGGCGTCCGTGTCCCCCAGGTCGGCCGCCTGCTGGTACAGCTCTATGGCCCGGCTCAGGCTGACCGGTACCCCAATGCCGTTTTCATAGCACACACCCAGGGCGCGGATCCCATCGGGATAGTCCTGCTCTGCCGCCTTGGCGTACAGCTTTACCGCTCGGGCGGCATCCATTTCCACCCCGCTGCCCATCTCATAGTGCAGCCCCAGGAAGAACTGCGCCCGGGGAAAATCCTGCTCCGCCGCCTGACGGAACAGCTCCGCCGCCTTGGTCCCGTCCTTTTCCACGCCCTGGCCGTAGCGGTACAGCACGCCCAGATTGCACTGGGCCTCCGGGCTGCCCATCCGGGCAGCCTGCTCATAAAGCTCCGCTGCCCTGTGTATGTCCTCCGGCACACCCCGGCCTGATTCATAGCAAAGTCCCAGCTGGCAGATGGCCCGGGGATGCCCCGCCTCGGCGGCCCGTCGGAGGCAGGCCACCGCCTGCTCGTCGCTTTGGGCCACACCGTGGCCGTATATATAGCACATTCCCAGGTGGAACAGCCCATCGGGGAATCCGCCTTCTGCGGCCTTTTGATAGCACTGCGCGGCCTTTTCCGGAGACTCCTCCACGCCGTTTCCGTCGTCGTAACAGCGGCCCAGGAGATTCCAGCCCCGGGCAAGGCCCTCCTCTCCCGCCTGGCGGAACAGGTCCACCGCCTTGGCTGCATCCTCCTCTACGCCCTTGCCCAGGAAATACATTACGCCAAGGGCGCACAGACCGTCGGCGCTCCGTCCCCGGGCAGCCTCCGTGTACAGCAGGATCGCCTTGTTCACGTCCTCCTCCACCCCATTGCCGAACTCATAGCACAGCCCCAGAAAATACTGCGCCCGGGGCAGCTGCTGCTCGGCTGCCAGGGTGAAGTAGTGGGCCGCCTTTTCATAGTCCTGCTCCACGCCCACGCCGGCATAATACAGCGCCCCCAGGTTGCACCGGCCCTGGGGATAGTCCATATCGGCAGCCTTTTCATACAGGGAGATCGCCCGGTCCATGTCCTTTTCCGTGCCCTGGCCGTTTTCGTAGCACACGCCCAGGTCGCATATGGCCGGGGCATAGCCCATGTCGGCGCTCTCCTGAAAGAGGGAAAAGGCCTTCTTCTCGTCTGCCTCCACCCCGGCGCCGCTGTCGTAGCACACGGCCTGCCAGTAAAGCCCCACAGGATCATCCGGTGCGGATTGGCTGAACCAATAAAACGCCTGGTTCGTATCTCTCTGCACGCCGCCGGTGCCATAAAGATAGCTCACGCCCATCTGCACGGCGGCGGCGCAATCGCCGCTGTCGGCAGCCTGGCGGCACTCCTCCAGGTATTGCCGGCGCTGGCGGTGTGCGTCAGCCATCTTCAGCAGCTCCGGGGAAAAGACCACCACATCGGGCTGCCGGGCGTCCGGCTGGTCGTGGGGATATTGCTCTGCCATGGGGAAAACCCTCCTTACAAGGGCGCGGGATGCCATACAAGCTGCGCCTTTTTTCGGTATTTTATCACATCCCGCGCCAGCTTGCAACAGGGAACCTTCCACCCCCGTCAGCTTTTCACCCCGCCCACAGTCTCGGCAAATCCGGCGGCAAACAGCCGGGCGGCATAGACGGCCTCGTCCAGGGAGTTCCCCGCCGCCCCGATCTCCACCAGCATAGACCCCGTGCTCAGGGACTGGTTGTAGCCGTAATACCGCAGGATAATGGGCCGCATCAGCGTGGGGTGCTGCTCCAGCAGGTGCCCCTGTACCGCTGCCGCCAGGCGCAGATTATCCATCCAGCTATCATAGCTGCTGCCCATAACGATGCTCACCTGGGCAGCCCGGGGGTCCTCCTGGCTCACCACCTTGTACTGCCGGCCCTCCGCATCGGATATGGCGTCCCGGTGAACGTCCAGCACAAACGAAATGGATGGATACTGCTCCAGATATGCTGCAGCGCTGCTGTAGCTCTTGTCGTAGGCGCTGTTGTAGTCCGTGTCGTGGATCTGCCGGTCGTGGAGCACGGATATGCCGTATTGCGATAGCACCGCCGCCATCTCATCCCCGATGCGGATCATGTTCTTTTCCGTATCCGCCGTGCGATAGCTGCCGCTGGGGGTGTATTCCTCCCCGGCGGGCATGGTGTAGGCCTCGCTGCCGTGAGTGTGCAGGATCAGCACCTGGGGCGCATCGGCGCTGCCCAGCTTAGCCGGAAAGGTCCCATCCAGGGCGGCAGGATCCAGGGTGTAATCGGAGCTGTTTTTGATGTACACGTTCCCGGCCACAGTATAGCTTTTCCCGGAGCTGGGGATCACCGTCTGGCTGGGCGCAGCGTTATCAGCAAAGGTCAGCCCCGCTGCTGCATCTCCCTCCGCAGGCCCCGTCGGCTGCGGCGCAGGCGCAGGCTCCACGGGCTTCGGCACAGGCTCCGGCTCCTCCTCCGGCAGTGCGCCGTAGGCCGCCCACAAAAGGGGTGATTGCCCCAGACACAGCAGCGTGGACAGATTCATCCCCTTCTTCCGGGCCGCACCGCCCAGCTCCAGCTGTACCAGCAGCCGCTGCAGATGAAAGGAATCCCGCATAGCGCTGACGGCTGCAGCGGCGGACGAGCTCTCTGCCGTAGCCGCCACCACCCAGATGGTGCCTGCAGCCAGCAGAGCCGCCGTGCATCGGCGCAAAAGCTTTCTCATGCAAAGCCCTCCTCTGTAAATGGCGATAGATCTAAATGGTGATAGACAAGCATATGCGCCTAATCCTGCTTTTTATGTCACCCGGTGCGGCAAATTCCAAGGAAAATTGTAACCGAAAAACTGTTGACGGCCTGCCCCCGCCGTTTTATAATAGCAATAGAAAGATACTATAGGAGGTGTACCTATATGGAACAAGTCATGGAAACCGTGCGCGAAACCGGCAGCCGTGTGCTGGATGCACTGTGTGAAACGGGTAAAGCCGTGGTGGGCTTTTTCACGGGATTGGTGAAGTCTGTCAGCTGCTCGGCGGCAAAGCTTGTGAAGGATAGCACCTGTAAGGCAGCCGGCTGCACCTGGGACAAGGCCAAGCAAGTCGCCAAGGAATATCGCCAGGTCCTGCTGATTGTGGCGGCCGGCGTGTCAGCGGCGCTTGCGGCCACGGCGGTGGTGTTTTTCTTCCTGGGCAGGAAAAAATGATCCTCCGGTCAAAAACGCATCATGCATAATAGACAGGGACCGCTTCGGCGGTCCCTGTCAGTCTGCCGATAAAGCGGCATAATTACGATGCCGGTAAGGAAGGGCGCGTGAGGGAAACCCAAGAAGGGTGTCCCTCACCATTCAAATCATTAATTTATGAAGCTTTGAAAAGGCTTCGTAAACTTAGGCATCGGGACGAAAAGACATTTTCATCCCGATGTCAGGGACCGCTTCGGCGGTCCCTCTCTTTTTTCCCAGCAGGAATTGATTTTCCCCTGCCGATGCAGTATAATGAATCCCGATTATATAAAGTTGTAAAGCAGGAGGAGTCCCTGATGAACGAATATCGCAAAATGCTCATGCCCAACGTCTATCTCACGGTCTTGCCCGCCCGGAAATTCAAAACCGGCTGTCTTTCCGCACAATTCATCACAGCGCTGGACCGGGATCGGGCGTCCTATAACGCTCTTTTGCCGGCGGTTTTAAATCGCGGCACCATGCGCTATCCGGATATGGAGTCCCTATTCGCCGCCATGGACACCCTCTATGGCACCACCATCACCACCACCGTCCGCAAAAATGGTGAGCGCCAGTGCGTGGGCTTTGTGGCCAGCTGCATCGACGATCGCTTTGCCCCGGGCGGTGAAAAGCTGCTGGAGCCCATGGCTGAGCTGGTGGGCGAGCTGTTTTTAGACCCCGTCACCCGTGGCGGCCACTACCTGAAGGAATATGTGGACAGTGAGAAGGTCAACCTCATTGACAGCATCCGCGCCATCCGCAATGACAAGCGAGATTGGGCCAACCTCCGCCTGCTACAGGAGATGTGCGCCAGGGAGCCCTATGGCGTCAGCCGCCTGGGCGATGAGGGCTCGGCACAGAAGATCACCACCCACACCCTCTACCGCCACGGCCAGCAGCTTTTGTCCGATGCCCGGCTGGAGCTTCTGTATTGCGGCAGCGCTGAGCCACAACGGGTGGAGGAGGCGGTGGAGCAGGCCTTTGCCGCCCTGCCCCGGGGCCAGATGGAGCAGCTGCCGCCCATGCAGACCTTCCCCGCCCCGGAAACGCCCCGCTTCGTCACCGAGGAGATGGACGTCACGCAGGGCAAGCTCTCCATGGGCTTTCGCTGCGGCAGTGACGATGTCCCCGCCATGGTCCTGGCAAACCTGATCTTCGGCGGCTCCAGTAATTCCAAGCTGTTTCTGAATGTCCGGGAGAAGCTGTCCCTGTGCTACTATGCCTCCAGCTCTTATGCCCGGTCGAAGAAAATCCTCACTGTTTCCTCCGGCATCGAGCCTAAGGACTATGACCGTACCCTGGAGGAGATTTTGCACCAGCTCCGGCAGGTGCAGCAGGGCCAGTGGGAGCCATGGGAGCTGGAGGGAGCCAGGAGTACAGCCCTGAACTCCCTGCGCTCTGTGGGAGACTCCCAAAGCGCCCTGGAGAATTTTTATATGAGCCGCGCCGCGGTGGACCAGCAGGAAACGCCGGAGGAGCTGATGCAGAGTCTTTCCGCCGTCACGCCGGAGCGCATCTGCGCGGCGGCCCAGAGTATCCGGCTTGACACCGTATATTTCCTGCGTGGAAAGGAGGCAGCACAATGAAGGAAATGACTTATCACCGCATCGGGGAGACAGCCGTTTGGCAGACCCTTCCCAACGGCCTGCCCGTGTGCGTCATCCGCAAGAGGGGCTATACCCGCAAATACGCCTTTTTTGCCACCCGCTACGGTGGCATGGATCTGCGCTTTCAGCTGGATGGCCAGTGGCTGGATACTCCCGCCGGCATCGCCCACTATCTGGAGCATAAGATGTTCGACACTGAAGACGGCAACGCCCTGCAGGAGCTGGCCAAAAACGGTGCCGAGCCCAATGCCTTCACCTCCAACGCCATCACCGGATACTATTTCGACTCCACCGAGCATTTTGAAGAGAATCTGCGCATCCTTTTATCCTTTGTGTCCATCCCCTATTTCACCGATGAGAGTGTGGAAAAGGAGCAGGGCATCATCGGCCAGGAGATCGGCATGATCGAGGATAACCCGGAGTGGCAGGTGTATAAGCGCCTCATGCAGGCCCTGTACCACACCAGTCCCGCCCGTGTCAGCGTGGCCGGGTCCGTGGAGAGCATCAGCCACATCACCGCCCAAACTCTTTACGATTGTCACAAGGCATTTTATACCCCCGCCAACATGTGCCTGGTGGCCGTGGGTGATCTGGACCCGGCGTCCGTGTTCTCCCTGGCGGAGGAGGTGCTGCCCAAGGAAAGCGGCCCCGCCATCCCCCGGGACTACGGCCGGGAGACGGACCTCACCCCCTTAGAGGCGGAGGTTTCCTGTGAGATGGAGGTATCCATGCCAACCTTCCTCCTGGGCTTCAAGTGTCCGCCCATGTCCGGCGGCCAGGAGCAGATGCGCCGCACCCTCATCGGGGAGCTGGCCTGCGATGTGCTGCTGGGTGATTCCAGCCCTCTGTACGCCAGGCTCTACAGCCAGGGCCTTATCAACGGCACCTTCGGCTACAGCTTCGATACCCTTCCGGGCGTGGCCTACGCCTACATCGGCGGGGACAGCAAGGACCCCCACGCCGTGGCGGAGGAGGTGCTGCAGGAGGCCCGGCGTTTGGTAAAGGACGGCATCGACCCGGATTATTACGCCCGAATTGTCCGTGCCAACTACGGCTCCACCCTCAAGAGCCTTAATTCCTTTGAGTCCATTGCCATCTCCCTGGTGGAGGGGCAGTTTGATGGATATGATCCCCTGCTGTTCCCGGAGATGTTCGACTCCATCACCCCCCAGGACCTGCTGGCCTTTATCCGGGAGAACCTGTGCCGGGAGCATATGGCCCTGTCCGTTGTTTATCCGAAGGAGTGATTTGAACATGAATATGAGTGATCTGAAAATCGATATGAATGATATGATTATGGCCGACAGCCCCATCCGTTTTCCGGGGCTCTTCGGCGATTGGACCTTTACCGCCAGCTCCAAGGCCATCGACGTGGGCCATGGTGTCTACTGGTACGGGATTCTCATTGCCCTGGGCCTGCTGCTGGCCCTGCTGCTGTGTATGAAGGAGCGTGTAAAATACGGCATCAGTGAGGATAATCTCTATGATGGCCTGCTCTGGGGCATCCCCATAGGCATCGTGGGTGCCCGGGTCTACTACGTCCTGTTTTATCTGGACCGTTTCCGCACCTCCGATGGAAAGTTTGACTTTGGCAGCGCCATCGCCTTTTGGGATGGCGGCCTGGCCATTTACGGTACGGTCATCGCCGTGATCATTCTGGCCGTCTGCCTCTCCCGGCGCAAGGGCAAGCGGGGCTTTAAGTTCTTCGCCATGACAGATTTGGTGGTCATGGGCCTTCTGGTGGGACAGATCGTGGGCCGCTGGGGCAATTTTATGAATCGTGAGGCCTTTGGCTCTGAGACCACCTGCCTTTTCCGCATGCAGCTCACCACCAAGGCCGGTCAGCTCATCGAGGTACATCCCACCTTCCTGTATGAGAGTGTGTGGAATCTGGTGGGGCTGCTCCTGCTGCTGTTCGTGGTGTCAAAACACCGCAAGTTCGACGGGGAGAATACCTGGTTCTATTTCCTTTGGTATGGCGTTGGCCGTTTTTGGGTGGAGGGTCTGCGCACGGACAGCCTGTATCTGTTCAACTGGCAGCTTTTCGGCCAGCCCATCCGGGTGTCCCAGGCCCTCAGCATCGTCATGGTGCTGGTGAGCCTTTTCATGCTGATTTGGAATCTCAAGGTACATCCCCACAAGCCTGAGGAGCTGTATGTGAATCAGGTGGCCGCCCGGAACCGGGCGGAGCAGAACGAAAAAGTACAGGAGGAATAATATGAGTGCTGTGGTCATGGACGGTAAGGCCCTTGCCGCAGAGATAAAGCAGGCTCTCCGGAAACGATGCGCCGCCCTGTGCCGGCCACCCCGTCTGGCGGTGGTGCTGGTGGGGGACGATCCCGCCTCGGCGGTGTATGTGCGCAATAAGGAGCAGGACTGCGCCCAGTGCGGCATCTCCTGCGCCGACCACCGTCTCCCGTCTGGCACCTCCCAGGGCGAGCTTTTGGCCCTGATAGATACGCTGAACCGGGACGAGGCCGTCGATGGCATTCTGGTCCAGATGCCCCTGCCCGCCCATCTGGACGCGGGCCAGGTGCTCCGGGCCATAGATCCGGCCAAAGATGTGGATGCTTTTCATCCGGAGAATGTGGGCCTCCTGCATTTAGGGCAGCCCCGGTATCTCCCCTGCACCCCGGCGGGGATCCTGGCCCTTTTGAAAAAGTACGGCATTGACCCGGCGGGCAAACACTGCGTGGTGGTGGGCCGCAGTAATATTGTGGGCAAGCCCATGGCTGCGCTTCTGCTGCAGGCGGATGCCACCGTCACCGTCTGCCACAGCAAGACCCTCGACCTGTGCTCCCAATGCCTGCAGGCGGATATCTTAGTCAGTGCTGCAGGCCGCCGGGGCCTCATTACGGCGGACATGGTAAAGCCCGGCGCCGTGGTCATTGACGTGGCCATGAACCGGGGCCCGGACGGCAAGCTCTGCGGGGATGCGGACTATGCCGCCGTGGCGGAAAGGGCATCCTTCATTACCCCCGTCCCCGGGGGCGTAGGCCCTATGACCCGGGCCATGCTTTTGGAAAACACCTATCGGGCGGCCCTGCGCCGAGAAAATCCATGAGAGGGGGACGAGCCATGCGTTCCGATATTGAAATTGCACAGTCTACGCCCCTGCAGCCCATTGCCCGGGTGGCAGAAAAGCTGGGCCTGGGCGAGGAAAGCTTGGAGCCCTACGGCCGGTATATGGCCAAACTCCGCCTGCCGCCGGAAAAGCCCGGTCAGAAGCGGGGCAAGCTCATTTTGGTCACCGCCATCAACCCCACCAAGGCCGGAGAGGGCAAGACCACCACCAGCATCGGCCTGGCGGACGCCTTAAACCGGCTGGGAAAGAAGGCGGTGCTGTCCCTGCGGGAGCCATCCCTGGGGCCTGTGTTCGGCATGAAGGGCGGTGCCACCGGCGGCGGCTATGCCCAGGTCGCTCCCATGGAGGACATCAATCTCCATTTCACCGGGGATTTTCATGCCATCGGCACAGCCAATAATCTTTTGGCCGCCATGGTGGATAATCATATTTATCAGGGCAATGAGCTGGGCATAGACCGTGTGGTCTGGCGGCGCTGTATGGATATGAACGACCGCCAGCTCCGCTCCCTGGAAACCGGTGTAGGCGGCGGTATAAACGGCGTGCCCCGGCCGGAGCATTTTGACATCACCGTAGCCTCAGAGGTCATGGCGGTCTTTTGCCTGGCGGAGGATCTGTCCGATCTGAAGGCCCGGCTGGGCCGCATGATCGTAGGCTACACCAAGGCCGGAAAGCCTGTTACCGCCCATGACCTGAAGGCGGAGGGCGCCATGGCGGCGCTTTTAAAGCAGGCGGTGCTGCCCAATCTGGTGCAGACCCTGGAGGGAAATCCTGCCATCGTCCATGGCGGCCCCTTCGCCAACATCGCCCACGGCTGCAGCAGCGTACTGGCCACTCGGGCGGCGCTGCGCCTGGGGGAGTACTGCGTCACGGAGGCCGGCTTCGGCGCGGACCTGGGCGCAGAGAAATTTTTGGACATCAAGTGCCGCGCATCGGGCCTCTGGCCGGACGCTGCGGTGGTAGTGGCCACTGTCCGGGCCCTGAAGCTTCACGGCGGCGCAGAGGACAACCTTTCCCGGGAAAATTTGGATGCCTTGAAAAAGGGCCTGCCCAATTTGCTGCACCATATCAGGACCCTGCAGGAGACCTTTTCCCTGCCGGTGGTGGTGGCACTGAACCAATTTGAAAGTGACACCCCTGCGGAGATCGAGTGGATAGAAAATGCCTGCCGGACGTACGGCGTTCCCGTGGCCCTGTCCCGGGTGTGGGAGCAGGGCGGTGCCGGAGGTGTGGACATGGCACAAAAAATCATTGACCTGACTAAAAGCAGTATAGTAAACGGTATAGCACCCCACTATGCCTATGATAGTAAATCTCCCCTGCGTGAAAAGCTCCTGGCCATCACGCAGCGGGTCTATGGCGGCGCAGATGTCTCCCTCACCCCCCAGGCGGAGCAGGACCTGGCAGAGCTGGAGGGTCTGGGCTTCGGCAGCCTGCCGGTGTGCGTAGCCAAAACGCAGTACAGCCTTTCGGACGATGCAAAAAAGCTGGGCGCACCAAAGGATTTTACTCTCACGGTCCGCGCCCTGCGTATCAGCGCCGGCGCCGGCTTTGTGGTGGCCCTGGCTGGAAATATTATGACCATGCCCGGCCTTCCCAGGCATCCGGCGGCGGAGAACATCGACATCGCCGGGGACGGACGCATTACGGGCCTATTCTGAAGCTATCGAAAAAATCTTGGATTTCCGCGACAGTATTTTTTTGACATACTGAGGGCGGGCAGGCACATCACTCGTGCCTGCCCGCCCTCAGTATGTCGGCTTTCATTTTTTAAAAAACGCTACTACCACAGCGCCGGGGCCTGCATGGGTTCCGATCACGCTGCCTACGGTCGTGTAGCGGATCTTGTTCAGGTTGCCTTCCCAGATATGACGGCTGTCCTCAATATATTTCTGCAGCAGCGCGTCAGAGATTCCGCTATAGCCCAGGAGAATCGGCCGACTAAAGTCAATACCGCCGGCCTTGTCAATTTCCTGAATGAGCAAATTGTTTCCCATTTTAGAGCCCCGGGCCTTGCCCAGCAGGTGGATCTCGCCGTCAATGACGGAAAGCACGGGCTTGATATTCAGGATCCCGCCGGCGAAGGCGGCTGTCTTGGAGATGCGTCCGCCCCGCTTGAGATATTCCAGCGTATCTACCAGCGCCACAACAACGATTTTCTTCTTCTCCGTCTCCAAAGTCTCCGCAATCTCCTTTGCGGACATTCCCCCGTCCAAAAGCCGGAACGCAAGCTCCACCAGAATGCCTGTACCCATGGCTGCGCTTGCGCCATCCACGACATAGACGTTTTCGTAATCCGCTGCCGCGATCACGGCGCTTTGATATGTGCCGGAAAACTTGGACGCAAGGGTAATGACAACAGCGGCCTCCCCCGCCTGCCTCGCCCTTTCATACTCCTGCGCAAAGGCGCTCGGGGTCGCCTGACTGGTGGTGGGCAGCACATCGCTTTCAATTAGCTTTTCATAAAATGTCTTATGGTCGATGGTCACTCCGTCGATGTACTCCTCCCGGCCGAAATGAACGGTGAGGGGCACCGTATATACCCGCGATTTGATCTCGGGGGTCATATCTGCGGTGGAATCAATGATAATCCTGGTCTTCAATTTCGTCATGCTCCTTATTCTTCTCTGCTTTGGGCGATGGTATCCAGACTTCTGCTGATAGCTGAAAGGCTACGGTAAAATGCCGCCCTCTCATCTTCCGTGAGAGTATAGCTGACAGTATCCAGGATCCCCCGGATCCTGTCTGCAATCCGTTTGCCGGCCTCCCGGCCCTTCTCCGTCAGCTGCAGGGGGCTTTTATACCGCTTGGCCCCCTTGCAGGGGCGCAGAATAAACCCATTGGCCTCCAAATAGTCCAGGGCCCGGGAAATGGTCGCCTTATCCTCCTCGCAATGCTCACACAGCTCCGCCGAGGTCACGCCACCCATCGAATAAATGTAGTACAGGCAGGAGACATGGGCGCTTCTCAAATGATAGGCGGCCATCTCCTGATTCTTTATCCTTCGGATATCGCGGCTGATCCGATTGATCAAAACCGTAAACATCTCAAATCGTTCCTGCATGGCTGCCTCCTGTCTTTATAGATGTTGAAGCTTCAACAAGCGGATTGTATCACATAGATGTTGAAATGTCAACATCTATATTGCCCCCAGTATGAGAGATACAATAGGTATATGAGTTTTGCCGTATTCCCGCTTTACAGAAAGCTTCAGGGAGGCTGCGGCAAAGCACAGCCTCCCTGAGAGGGATCCGGTATCAACTTATTCGGGGGCTTTCACGAAATGGCCCTATGGAATATCCCCGATCCTTTGGTGTATTTTACGAAGCTTATTTCCCGGCCAGCGCCCGCTCCAGCCAGATAGCACCCACATCCATGGCGGCGTACAGGCTATCCTTTTCGGTCTTTTTTACCACCCGGTCCCGGCTCTTGAGGTCCGGCGCAGTGAGCTGAAGCTGTACGGAGACCCGGGTAGCTACATCCATGTCCTTCTCCTTCTTGGTCTCCAAAATCTGCAGCATTACAATGTATTTATCCGCCATGCTGCCATAATAGATCAGGTTGTCCACCCGGCGCAGCGGATGATTTCTATAAACAAGGCCCTCGCCCTTTTTTACATCAGCCATAGTTCAGCAACTCCTTTTCCCATAACATATTGCTTATCATAACACACGGAGAATCGTCTGTCAAATATCCATATGGAAAGCCGGGCCGCGGGTTAGCGCAGCCCGGCTCATAGCGGTTACAGATCCAGATAATTCTTTACCAAGGCCTGCAGCATCTCATCCCGGTCCAGCTTGCAAATCAGCGTCCGGGCGCCGTTATGGTTAGTGATGTAGGTGGGGTCCTCAGAGAGGATGTACCCCACGATCTGATTAATGGGATCATAGCCCTTTTCCTTCAGCGCATCGTATACCGCGGAGAGAATATAGCGCGTCTGCACCTCTCGGTCCTCTGACGTGTTAAATTTGCGGGTAAACTCATCCATAGAAAACACCGCCTTTCCGAATTATCCGTTGGATATAGTATATTCTTTTTTATAGTAAAAGTAAAGGGAAATTATTCCACGCAGCGGATTTTGGTTAAAGCTGTGCCCCGGGCTAAAAAAATAGGGCTTGTGCTTTTCCGATTTCTATATTATAATGAGATGCTATCATAGATGTTTATAAGCCTGCACAGAAAGGAAGTCTGTTTATGGTTAAAGTCCTTACGGAACAGGGTGAGATCGGCATCAGCAATGCCGTCTTTACCACCATCACCGGCGCCGCCGCCACCAACTGCTTCGGTGTGAAGGGCATGGCCTACCGCAGCATGACCGACGGCATCGTCCACCTGCTGCGCCCGGAGGCTATGAGCAAAGGCGTAAAGGTTATTTATAATGAAGACAACACCGTTTCCATTGAGCTGCATATCATTGTGGAAAACGGGGTGAATATCGCCACGGTCTGCCGCTCCATTATGGGAGAGGTCAAGTATGTGGTGAGCAAAAACACCGGCGTGGAGGTCCGCAGCGTAAACGTATGCGTGGACTCCATCACTATGTGAGCCGGGTAGAAGGAGAAGCTAAATGACAGATAGAATCAGCGGCAGCGCATTCAAGCAGATGGTTCTTTTTGGCGCTGCCTGCATCACTCTGGAACGAGAAGCCATCAACGACCTGAACGTATTCCCCGTGCCGGACGGCGACACCGGCACCAACATGAGTCTGACCATCCAAACCGCCGCCAACGAGCTGAAGAAAAATCAGCCCGTCACCGTGTCTGACGCCGCGTCCATCACCGCCTCCGCTCTGCTGCGAGGCGCGAGAGGAAACTCCGGCGTTATCCTCTCCCTGCTGTTTCGGGGTGTGTCCAAGTATCTCAAGGGCGATGAGGAGGCCGATGGTGTGCAGCTGGCCGGCGCTCTGAAGGAGGGCGTGGCCACCGCCTACAGCGCTGTGATGAAGCCCGCAGAGGGCACGGTGCTGACAGTCTCCCGTCTGGCCGCCGACCGGGCCGCCGAGGCCGCCGAAGAGTGCAACAGCGTGGAATATGTCCTGCAGGAGGCCATCCGCAAGGGTTTGGAGACCCTGGACGAGACCATCGAAATGAACCCGGTGCTGAAAAAGGCCGGGGTGGTGGACGCCGGCGGAAAGGGGTATCTGGTTATACTGGACGGTATGCTGCGGGCCCTGCGGGGTGAGGAGATTCCGGATGTGAGCGAGGAAAAGGCCGAGAGCAAGGCCGATTTCTCCGCCCTCAGCGAGGAGGAGATCACCTTCACCTTCGACACGGTGTTCATTGTGCGCAAATGGGAAAATACCTCCATTGAGCCCCTGCGGGCTTATCTCAGCACCATCGGCGATTGCCTGGTCATCGGCGAGGACGACGATGCGTTCAAGGTCCATGTACACACGGACATCCCCGGTGCGGCCCTGACCGAGGCGCAAAAATACGGCACCTTGGAGCTGGCGAAAATTGAGAATATGCGCACCCAGTATGAAGCCGTGGCCGCCGGGCGCAAGGCTCAAAGCACCGACGACCTGGACCAGGTGGAGCAGGAGCTGGAGAGCATGGAGGAGCCTGCCAACGCTCCGGCGGAGAAGCGGTACGGCTTTTTGGCCGTGTGTGCCGGGGAAGGGCTGGCTACCGCCTTCCGGGATCTGGGCGTGGACCGAATCGTGTCCGGCGGACAGACCATGAATCCCTCTACGGAGGCCATTTTGCAGGAGGTAAACCGGACGCCCAGCAAGGTGGTGTTCATCCTGCCCAACAACAAGAACATTATCATGGCCGCCCAGCAGTGCGTGGGGCTAACGGAAAAGCAGGTCATTGTGGTGCCCACGGCCACAGTGCCCCAGGGCATCACCGCCATGATGAACGCTGACCTGGAGGGGGACGATCCCCAGGCTATTGCCGACGCCATGGTCCAGGCTGCACAGACGGTGACCACCGCCCAAGTGACCTATGCCGCCCGGAATTCCGACTTTGACGGCTTTGCCATCAACGAGGGGGACTACCTGGCCCTGGAGGACGGGAAGCTCTTCGGCACCGACCGGAGCATCGAGCCGCTGCTTTCGAAGCTGGCGGAGGACGCCAAGGCACGGGATGCGGAGTTTGTGACCATCTTCTACGGCGAAGATGTGACGGAGGAGGACGCCCGGAAGGCTGAGGCCGTCTTTACCGACACCTGTCCCGACGCAGAGGTCAGTGTGCTGGCCGGTGGGCAGCCGGTGTACTATTACATTGTGTCCATTGAATAAGATACAAAAAATGACCCCCGGCGGAGCTTTTCCACCGGGGGCCATTTTTATTTGGGAGACGGGGACACGGATTGCCATGGGCGCTTTGCGCCCTCGCAATGACAGGTTGTACGAAGTGCGGTGCGGCGGGCCGATGGGCGCATTGACCTCTACACAGGGGCAAGAAAGTGTGTGCAATTGGGCACCCGAGGCATCGGCTTTTATGGAACACAGAGAGCGCGGAGCTTTTTACTCCGCGCTCTTCCCTGTTGTTTTATTTCCTGGCGTTACAGGCCGGTCATGGTCTCCATGACGGCCAGCTCCTCCGGGTCCAGGGTCTTTTGCATAGACAGGCCTTCGTCTATATCCAAATCCACGATACGTCCGCTCCGATAGCAGATGACGCGGCTGGTACGGCCCTCGGCCAGGACGCGCACCGCCTCCACGCCCATGCGAGTGGCCATGACCCGGTCGTGGGCCGTGGGGCTGCCGCCTCGCTGAATATGACCCAGAATGGTGACCCGGGGATCCAGGCCCAATTCCTTTCTGATCTGCTCGCCCACAGCCATTCCGCTGGCTGCGCCCTCGGCCACCACGATCATGAAATTTGTCTTGCCGGCCAGGCGGGCCCGGCGGATCTTCTCCACCACCTGGGTGTCAAAATCATATGGCACCTCCGGCACAAGCACCGCCGTGGCGCCCACGGCCATGGCCACATACAGAGCCAGGTACCCGGCCCGACGGCCCATAACCTCCACCACGGCACAGCGCTCATGGGACTGCATAGTGTCCCGCAGACGGTCGATACACTCCACGGCGGTATTGGCTGCGGTATCAAAGCCGATGGTATACTCGGTGCAGACAATATCCTCATCAATGGTGCCGGGAATGCCCACCACGGCGATGCCATGCTTGCTTAGCTCCTGAGCGCCCCGGAAGGTACCGTCGCCGCCGATGGCCACGATGCCGTCCAGCCCCAGGAGCTTGCAGGTGTTCACCGCCTTTTGCTGGCCCTCCTCCGTGCGGAACGCCTCGCTGCGGGCGGTATAGAGCATGGTGCCGCCGCGGTTGATGATGCGGCTGACACTGGCGTTGTCCATCGTCATGATGTCCCCATTGATAAGGCCGCTCCAGCCCCGGCGGATCCCCACGCACTCAATGCCCCGGCCCAAGGCCGCGCGGACCACGGCGCGAATACAGGCGTTCATGCCCGGAGCATCGCCGCCGCTGGTGAGGATGCCGATCCGCTTTACTTCGTTTTCCATACTCACTACCCCTTTCGGAATTCTTTTCTTGGTTTTCCCGATTATAGCATACATTATGTCGGTTGTGAATCTTTTTTTATTGCCGTGGCGGCAGGGGCGTGCTATACTTGATGATGAAAAATCTTTCGGTTTTTCCGCTAAAAGGGATAGAGTCTGCTGCACACATATTTTTACCGCAGAGCGGCAAAGCTCTACATCGGCAGACGAAATGGCAGATTAGGAGGACAAGCATGCATCCGTATTTTGAGGTTTTAACACCCCGGTGGTTCAAACGGGCCTTTGTCTATACCGGCAGCATCGGGGAGTTTCGGTATCGGTTCGCCAACGACAAGGAGAACAATCTGATTCACGCCGCCGTATACACCCATTTCTGCTATGAGGCGGCCAAGGATGTGCAGGAAAAGGATTTTTCCTGGGACGATGAGGGCGTGGAGCAGTTGAAGGCATGGCTGCAGGAGAAGCTGGAGGAGAATAGCAGCCAATGTCAGTGATGCATCGCAAGAAGTATAACTGAAAATTAGGGCGGGATGCGGGCATCCCGCCCTAATTTTTTGGGAGATACGGCAAATTTTGGTGGGGATTTTTATTGATTTTTAACCATTTGAAAATTTTGTTATTATTTTGTAATTTTTATGTAGCTTTTTTGATAAACTTATGTTATACTACCTTTTGTTAAACCCAGCAACCCAGAATCCTAAAAGGAAGAAGGGAGTTTTCTATGTCCAGAAAGCTCTGCTGCATCTGCCTGGCCCTGTCCGTTTTTATCTCTACGGTATCCATCGCCTACGCAGACAGCACATCTATCACGCATCCCACTGCGGAGGATTACCGGCAGGCTGTAGCCTATTTGGAAACAGCCGGCCTGCAGACCGGCTTTGACTCCGCCCGGACCAGCACCCAACGGCTGTATTCCGCCGACCTGCCTGCAGGCGGACAGGATGCATCCGTCACGCAGCTGCAATTCATGGCGCTGGATGAAATGGAAGCTGAGCTCCAGGCCCAGCAGGCCGCCCGGGAGCAGGTAGCTGACAACCTGGCCCTGCTGGCACAGTATGACGGCGTGATGCTCAATAGCGATACCACCGTTTACTCCGATGCCGGCGTGACCGCCAGCGGCAATGTGATCGAGGGTGACAAGGTCGCAAAGCTCAAGGATATTGACGAATCCGGCAGCTGGTACTATGTGTCCTTCAGCGATTTTTCCGGCTATGTTTCTGCAGACGCCTGCACACCGGTGGATTACGCCGAATATGACGACACCGACGCCGTGCGCACCCAGGCGGAGATCGATGCCTTGGCCAAGACCTCCTATGCCGCCACCTTCGGCTCCGGCGTGGTGCCCGGCGGCAGCTCTCTGCGCAGTGCCATTGTGGATTATGCCTATTCTTTCCTGGGCACACCCTATGTCTACGGCGGCGCCAGCCGCTCCGGCACAGATTGCTCGGGCCTGACCATGCAGCTGTTCGGCTACTACGGCATTTCCCTGGGACACGGCTGTGTATCCCAATACTACGCCAGCCAGCCTATTTCCCGCTCCGAGCTGCAGCCCGGCGACCTGGTGTTCTTCTATGAGGGCATCGGCCATGTGGGCATTTATATCGGCGGCGGCCAGTTTATCCATGCCAGTGACTACGGCGTGGTGGTGGCCTCCCTGTACACCAGCTATTGGTCCGCCTGCTACTACGGTGCAGGCCGGATCTTGGCCAATTAAGGTACATACCGGTTCGCGCTGAGAGGGCGTCCCATCAGGGGGCGCCCTCTTAAAGCTGTCGGAAAAAACTTTGGTTTTTCCGACAAAAGGATTGCAGTCTGCTGCGCGCATAATTTTGCCGCGACGCGGCAAAATTCCACACTGGCAGCCTGAGCGGTATTTTCTCTCACGCACAGGTCGCGAGAGAAAATGATTGGACTTCTTTGCCGCCTGCGGGCGGCAAACTCTGCGAGGCTTTTTGATACGCTGAGAGGGCGTCCCATCAGGGGGCGGCCTCTTTTTAGGTTGTATAAATGCATAATTATTCGTATATACAGAATATACTTTGTGTATTCTGCTGTGTTCTCTTGATATTTGCACCGTTTTCAACGGTCATTTTTCACAAAACAGGAAAAATGCGTGGATTTTTATGCAAAAAAGTGTTGACATTTATGCAGAGAAGGCGTATAGTATGCATTGTCAAGGGGGGAACACCTCCGCAGCAAACTCTATCTATATACCACACAGTGGATCCTATAGAGCCATTTCAAAAAATAGAAAGGAAAAATGAAGATGAAAAAGTTTGTATCCCTGCTCCTGGCCCTGCTGATGATCGCGAGCCTGGCAGCCTGCGGCAAAAAAGCCAATGACAACAACAACAGCAATGAAAGCAAAACCCTGATAATGGGCACCTCCGCCGACTACGCCCCCTTTGAGTTCATGTACAAGGGCAAGGACGGCACTATGCAGTACGGCGGCATTGATGTCTCCGTGGGTCAGTACATTGCCGAGAGCATGGGCAAGGAGCTGAAGGTGGAAAACATGTCCTTCGACTACCTGCTGCCCTCCCTGGTCAAGGGTGACTTCGACATTGTCATCGCCGCTATGGAAGCAGACGGTGACAGACTGAAAAGCGCCGACTTCTCCGATCCCTACTACACCGACCTGCCTCCGGCTATCCTGGTGAAGGCTTCCGACGCCGCTTCCTACAAGACCCTAGCTGACTTCTCCGGCAAGTCCGTAGCTGCCCAGACCGGCACCACCAAGCTGGACATCGTCAATGAGCAGCTCACTGGTGCCAACGCCGTGCCCCTGGCCCTGGTGACCGATATGGTCAACGAGCTGGTAAACGGCAAGGTGGATGCCATCCTGGTAGACGGCGCTGTGGCAAAGCAGTACGCCGAAACCAACAAGGACCTGGTTATTGCTGACGCTTCTTCCGAGCTGGGTGCCGCTCAGCCCTACTGTGTAGCCGTGGCCAAGGGCGACCCCAAGGGTCTGCTGCCCGCCATCAACGCAGCCATCGCCAAGATGAATGAGGAGAACAAGCTGGAAAGCTTCATCAGTGCTGCTGATGCTCTGAAGGATGTGTGGCAGGAAGTCACCCCTGAGAATCCCTCCTGAGCTTTCAGAATAACCCCTCTCTCCTTTAACCTACATCATAATGCGTGGTGCAAAGCCGCATAAAGCGGCTTTGCACTTTCGCACTGTATTTGAATCCCACTGAAGAAAGGACTGACCGATTATGTGGTGGACTAATCTGTTCAAAGATATGAGCAGCACCAGCTTTTTCAACTTCTCTTTCCTTCCTGCATATACCGGGTACTTCCTGCAGGGCATGGCTTATACCCTGCTGCTGGCTGTAGTATCCGTGGCACTGGCGGTGATCCCCGCCCTGCTGCTGGCCTTAATGAGGCTGAGTAAAAAAAAGGTCATTCAGTGCGTTTCCGGCGCATACATTGCTGTATTCCGCTCCACTCCCCTGCTGGTACAGCTTTCCATTATCTACTTTGGCCTGTTCACTGCGATCTCCATTCCCCGGATCACTATTTTGGGGTTTGTGGATCTGAGCCGTTTCATCCCGGGCGTGGTAGCCCTGGCGCTGAACAGCTCGGCCTATGTGGCTGAAATTTTCCGGGCGGGCATCCTGGCCGTGGACAAAGGACAGACGGAGGCCGCCCGGTCTCTGGGCCTGTCCTCCTGGCAGAGCATGCGCCTGGTGGTGCTGCCCCAGGCTATCAAGAATGTGCTGCCTGCCCTGGCCAACGAGGTGGTGACCATGGTGAAGGAGAGCTCCATCTGCTCCATGCTGGGCATGGCGGAGCTGATGTTCGTGTCTAAGACCGTAGCCACCGGAACCTACATTACGCTGGCACCCTATACCATTGCGGCACTGATCTACTTCTGCATCAACTACCCGGCCTCCAAGGCCATCGAAGCCATTGAAAGGAGGATGCGTCGTGGCGACAAGCAATAAGCTGATCTCCGTGCAGCACCTGGTGAAGGAGTACAACCATGGCACCGTGAAGGCGCTGAACGACTGCAGCCTGGACATTGCACAGGGGGAAGTGGTGGCCATCATCGGCCCCTCGGGATCCGGCAAGTCCACCCTGCTGCGCTCCCTGAACCTGCTGGAGGAGCCCACCAGCGGCCAGATCTTTTTTGACGGTGTGAACCTGGCGGATAAGTCTGTGGACATCAACCTGCACCGGCAGAAGATGGGCATGGTGTTCCAGCATTTTAACCTCTTTCCCCACAAGACCGTGCTGCAGAACATCACCATGGCACCCCTGGCGCTGAAGAAAAAGTCCCCGGAGGAGGCGCAAAAGCAGGCTATGGAGCTGCTGGAGCGCATCGGCTTGGCGGACAAGGCAAACGAGTATCCCAATATGCTCTCCGGCGGCCAAAAGCAGCGGATTGCCATTGTGCGGGCCCTGGCTATGGACCCGGAGGTGATGCTCTTTGACGAGCCTACCAGCGCCCTGGACCCGGAGATGGTGGGCGAGGTGCTGGACCTGATGCGCAGCCTGGCCAAGGAGGGCATGACCATGGCGGTGGTGACCCACGAAATGGGCTTCGCCCGGGAGGTAGCCGACCGGGTGGTGTTCATGGCCGAGGGCAAGATCCTGGAGGAGGGCAGCCCCGCAGAGCTGTTCGACAGCCCCAAGGATCCCCGGCTGCAGGACTTCCTCAGCAAGGTGCTGTGATTTGATCATGAAAGATGCTCTCCTTTCGGGGGAGCATCTTTTTCTTGCAGATTTTTTTCGATATTTGTAGACTTTGCCCCGATTTTTGTATATAATAAATAAGATTCTGCGTTTTGTTTAGGAGGAGGAGCCAATGGCCTCATTAAAAGAAGAAATTTCCCGGCGGCGGACATTCGCCATCATTTCTCACCCGGACGCCGGTAAAACTACATTGACGGAGAAATTCCTGCTCTACGGCGGGGCTATCGCCCAGGCCGGTGAGGTCAAGGGCAAGCGCGCCCGGGCCGCCACCTCCGACTGGATGGAGATCGAGAAGCAGCGCGGTATCTCTGTTACCTCGTCGGTGATGCAGTTCCGCCACGATGGCTTCTGCATCAATATCCTTGACACCCCCGGCCATCAGGACTTTTCCGAGGATACCTACCGCACCCTTATGGCCGCTGACAGCGCTGTGATGGTCATTGACGGGGCCAAGGGCGTGGAGCCCCAGACCCGGAAGCTCTTCAAGGTCTGTGCCCTGCGGCACATCCCCATTTTTACCTTTGTGAACAAGATGGACCGGGAGACCCGGGATCCGCTGGAGCTGTGTGAGGAAGTGGAACGGGAGCTGGGCATCGCCACCTATCCCGTGAACTGGCCCATCGGCTGTGGCAGAGAGTTTAAAGGGGTGTACGACCGAGAGAAAAAGCGCATCCTTCATTTCACCGACGCAGGCCATGCCCAAAAAGCCGCCGTTACCGAGGCGGAGCTGGATGATCCCGCCCTGCCGGAGCTTATTGGCGAGAAGCTCACGGGTATCCTCCGGGACGATGTGGAGCTGCTGGGCGCCGGGGCGGAGTTCGACCTGGAGGCCGTGCAGTGCGGCAAGCTATCCCCCGTGTTCTTCGGATCGGCCCTGACGAACTTCGGCGTGGAGCCGTTTTTGGAGTCCTTTTTGCGCATGACCACGCCGCCCCTATCCCGGGAGAGTGACGAAGGCGTGGTGGACGCTTTCTCCCCGGATTTTTCCGCCTTTGTGTTCAAGATTCAGGCCAACATGAACAAGGCCCATCGGGATAGATTGGCCTTTATGCGCATCTGCTCCGGGAAATTTCAGCGGGATGCGGAGTATTATCATGTGCAATCGGGCAAGAAGATGCGGCTGTCCCAACCCCAGGCCATGATGGCCGCCGAGCGGGAGATCGTAGACGAGGCCTATGCCGGAGATATCATCGGCGTGTTCGACCCGGGTATCTTCTCCATCGGGGACACCATCACCGTGCCGGGGAAGAAGTTCCGCTATTCCGGTATCCCGTCCTTTGAGCCGGAGCTGTTCCGCTCCGTATCTCCCAAGGACACCATGAAGCGCAAGCAGTTCATCAAGGGTGTGCAGCAGATCGCCCAGGAGGGCGCCATCCAGATCTTCAAGTTCCCCGGCAGCGGCTATGAGGACATTGTAGTTGGCGTAGTGGGCTCCCTGCAGTTCGACGTGTTTGAATACCGTATGCGCAGCGAATACGGCGTGGAGCTGCGGATGGAGGGCCTGCCCTACAGCCACCTGATCCGCATCAAGAGCTATGAAGGGGACTACCAGGATATGACCCTGTGCACCGACTCCCGGGTGCTGCAGGACTTCAAGGACCGCTACTTTATCGCCTACTGCGGGGCGTGGTCCCTGGGTTTCCTTACCAAGCACAATCCCGGGCTGGTGCTGGATGACCAATTGAGCGTGTGAGAATTTGATAGAACTACCCCGGCAAATGATTACATTTGCCGGGGTAGTTTGTTGGTGCAGCGGGGCGGGACGATGTGTGCATCGTCCCCTGCGGAGGAGTGTGAGGTCAGGGCGTATCTATGATGTCGTAGATGTCATCCAGAGGGAGTTCGGATTTGTCAGCAAAGATCAGGCGGCAGTTTACCCGGTCAATGGCATGAAGGGGGCCGGTATGCTGCAAATACGCGCCGCCGGCCTTCCGGTCATCGGGACGGAAATAGGTGACAGTGACGGTGGGCTTTTCGGCCAGGCGGCACTCCAGTTGCCGTAAGATAGCGTCCAGACGGTGCTGCTCCTCCTCGCCGCGCTCTATGCGGCGGTCTGTGAGTCGGGCGGTTTCGCCGATGGCGTCCTCGTAGCCCGCCAGGGCCCGGAAGGAGGAAAACTGCGCCGCCCGGTCCCGCATGGACATGGGCGGATGCTTTTCCGAGCGGTGGTGGGGCAGGTGCAGAATATCATCATATGCGCCCATATGCTCCTCCCTTCTTATGCCTTATGGCCGCCGATCTGCCGGTTTCGCTGGGCAGCGGTGGCCCCCTCTTCATAATTCATACCCTTCAAAATGGCATTTTTCCCGTACTTATTTTTAATATGCAGCACTGCCTGCTGCAGCTGCCTTTCTCGTTCCAGAGTCTCCTGCTCTGCCGCCTGCTGCTTTTCCCGTGCTTCGTAATCCGCAAACAGGTCCAGCTGCTCCGGCTGAGGGGCGGTGGGGACCAGCTCCTCCGCTATCACCTGCTCAGCCACCAGGTACATCCGCCGCACCGGCAGGCGTGGATCCACGATGCGGTCAAAGAGAGTCATGGCGGCGTCGATGATATAGCGAGAGGAGGCGGTGAGACAGGGCAGATGCTCCGTGCCGTGGGCGGGCTTGGGGATGCTGCGGCCATAGGGATCGGTGGTCAGCGGGCCGGTATAGCCATCGGTGCGGCCCGCCCGGTCGTAGCCCACGGTGAGTACCAGCTGCCGGGCCACCACGCGCTTTTGCACCAGGTCCAGGGCCAAGGCGTCTGCCATCTCCCGGACTACCAAACGGGCCTTATCCGCCGGATACGGGCAGGAGAGCACCTGACCCGCACCCATGGAGCTTTTCTCCGGGCGATAGCCCTTGATATCCGCCAGAGTCACCGGCTCCCACCCCCAGGCGTGGTCAATGAGCAGCTCCGCATTCACACCGAAAAGGCGGTAGAGCAGGTCCTCGTCCGTCAGAGATCGCCGGGCCACATCCCCCAGGGTGTACATGCCGTTGGCCTCCAGCTTTTTGGCGTAGCCCTTGCCCACTCGCCAAAAATCCGTCAGGGGTCGGTGGGACCACAGCTTCTCCCGGAAGCTCCGCTCATCCAGCTCCGCAATCCGGGCGCCGTTTTTATCCGGTTTTATATGCTTGGCCCCCACATCCATGGCCACCTTACATAAAAAAAGGTTGGGCCCAACGCCTGCCGTGGCGGTAATGCCTGTTTCCTGCAAAACCGCAGCCATAAGCTTGCGGGCGAAGCCCCGGGCGTTCAGGCCGTACAGAGGCAGGTAATTGGTGGCATCGATGAACACCTCGTCAATGGAGTACACATGGATGTCCTCCGGGGCCACATAGCGCAGGTAAATCTGATATATTTTGGTGGAAATTTCCATGTAATACGCCATGCGGGGCGGGGCCACGATATAATCCAAGGCCAAGGAGGGATCCGAACGGATAAGCCGGTCATCGTACTCCCGGACATACAGCCTGTGCTGCGGATAGGCCCGCTGGCGCTGTTCATTCACAGCGGCCACCTTCTGCACCACCTCAAACAGCCGAGCCCGGCCGGAGATACCGTAGCCCTTTAGGGACGGGGACACAGCCAGGCAGATGGTCTTTTCCGTCCGGGTGGCATCCGCCACCACCAGGTTGGTGTGCAGAGGGTCCAGCCCCCGGGCCACGCACTCCGCCGAGGCATAAAACGACTTTAAGTCGATGGCCACATATACTTTTTCCGCCATGGTCTCCCCCCTCTTTGATCTTTTTCTCTATTGTACAGGATAGAACATCTGTTTGCAAGTGCAAAGTGCAAAAAAACGGCTCCCACCTGTTTGGTGAGAGCCGACAGGCCCTTGTTAAGGATACCGGTTTCAGCTTTTTCCGTGGATAGCGGTCCCGCACTTGGGGCAGGTGATGATAATCTTACCCTTACCCCGGGGCACACGGCAGACAGTGCGGCAGTTTGGGCAGGTGAAATACTTATGCTCCTTGTCTGCGCTGCGGGCCCGACCATTCTTGATGGGGTTCACGACCTTGGCGAGAAACCAGGCATTCTCCCTGCGCCGCTTGGGCAGATTCCTGGAGAACATGCGAAACAGAATCCACACCATCAGAAGGAAAACCACCGTGGATAGAATTGTGTGGACCGTCTCGCTGCTGTATTTTACAAACAGGTTCACGGTGTTGAGCACCAGCAGCAGCACCAGCGACGCCCAGCCCAGCTGGTCGGAGCCGTTGCGCCCGTACATAAAGCGGGAAAGCGCGTTGCCCAGTTTTTGGAAGAAACTCATAGCGATGCCTCGATTCCTGCGGGGGATTTTCACCTGAATTATTTTACAGGAAAAGGGCCGCCAGGTAAAGGGTGATTTTACAAAGTTTACAAATTTGTTACGAATTTTTTCGTCGGGGCGCTTTACTTTCACGAACTAAAATAGTAAAATGAGAGAGAATTATAAAGGAGGGCAAACGCCATGCTGCATCCTGCCAAATCAAAAATCGCCACCAAGCAAAAGAGCGACCTGCTGTATAAGGCCATTTTGATGCTGGAGACCGAGGAGGAGTGCTACAACTTCTTCCAGGATCTGTGCACCATTTCGGAGATGCGCTCCATGGAGCAGCGCTTTGAGGTGGCCAAGCTGCTCAACGAGGGCATGATCTACAACGACATTCTGGAGCGCACCGGGGCCTCCAGCGCTACCATCAGCCGGGTGAATCGGTCCCTGCTGGGCGGAGCCGGAGGCTACGAGAGTATTCTGGAGAAAATGAAGGAGAGCGGCGAGGAATGAACGCTTACCAGGGCCTGGCCGGGGCTTATGACTCCCTGACCGGGGATGTGGAGTACGAAAAGCGGGCGGATTACCTGGAAAAGTTCTTTACCCGCAGCCGCATCCCGGTACACACAGTGCTGGACCTGGCTTGCGGTACCGGCACCATGACCTGGCTGCTCACCGGGCGGGGCTATGAGATGATCGGTGCGGACGCCTCCGAGGAAATGCTGGCCGCTGCCATGATGAAAAGCGGCAGTGTGCCGGGCATCGCCCCCATCTTCCTGCACCAGTCCATGCCCAAGCTGGATCTGTACGGCACTGTGGACGCGGCCATCTGCTGCCTGGACAGCCTCAACTACCTCACCTCCCCCGCCGACGTGCAGCGGACCTTTCAGCGGCTGCATCTGTTTATCGCCCCGGGCGGGGAGCTGATCTTCGATGTGAATACTTTGGATAAGTTTCAGAGCCTGGACGGCCAGGTGTTTCTGGATGAGACGGAGGAGAGCTACTGCGTGTGGCGCACGGAGTTTCGGCGGAACATCTGCACGTATTGGGTGGATCTGTTCCGCAAGGGAACGGACGGACGCTACCGCCGGGATACGGAGCTGCACCGGCAGCGGTACTATGCCCCGGAGGAGCTGACAGGCTGGCTCCGGGAGGCCGGGTTCGGGAACATCCGCGTGTACGGTGACTTCCGTCTGCGCCGGCCCAAGGACGGCGAGCAGCGGGTCTATTTCTGCTGCACGCGGGAGTAATTTTTTTGCGGGGCGGGGTAACCACGCCCCGCTGCACATTATACTAACAGTAAAGGAATTTTCATGCTATGAGCGATAGAATTGTCAGAGCCATCACCTCCGATGGCATGGTCCAGGCGGCGGCCATCAGCAGCCGCGATCTCACTGAGCGCGCCCGGCAGATCCACAAGACCCTGCCCGTGGCCACGGCGGCCCTGGGCCGCACTTTGGCCGGCTGCGCCATGATGGGCAACGCCTTAAAGGGCCAGGGCGCCAGCCTGACCCTTCAGATCAAAGGCACCGGCCCTCTGGGCACCATTCTGGCTGTGTCTGACCCGGCGGGCAACGTCCGGGGTTATGTGGCCAATCCCCAGGTGGACCTGCCCCTGCGGCCCGACGGCAAGCTGGACGTGGGCACGGCGGTGGGCGCCGAGGGCGGCACCATGACCGTTATCAAGGACCTGAACATGAAGGAGCCGTATGTGGGCACCGTGGACCTGCTGGGCGGCGAGATTGCCGAGGATATTGCCAGCTATTTTGTGGAGTCAGAGCAGATCCCCACAGCCTGCGGGCTGGGAGTGCTCATTGAGCGGGACCAGAGCGTCCGGGCCGCCGGAGGCTATCTCATCCAGCTGATGCCCGGGGCCGATGAGGACACCATCACCAGGGTGGAGGGCGGCGTCCTGGCGGCGGGGAATGTGTCCGCCATCCTGGACAAGGATCCGGATCCGGAGCATCTGCTGAAAACGGTTTTGTCCGACTTTGATGTGAAGATTTTGGAGTCCGATCCGGTGGAGTATAAGTGCTATTGCAGCCGCGAGCGGGTGGAGCGGGCCCTTATTTCCCTGGGCGCGGAGGAGCTGAAAAATATCCTCCGGGAGCAGGGCTCCTGCCAGATGACCTGTCAGTTCTGCGATGCAGTGTACAGGTTTGACGGCCCTGAGCTGCAGAAGCTCATTGATAGTTTGGAGACAAAAAAATAATTGGAAAAATATGATTTTTGGTGTTGACAACTGGGCATATTTTCGGTATAATAAACCCTGTCGTTACGAGTGGAACGGCTAAACCGGGAGCATAGCTCAGCTGGTTAGAGCACCTGCCTTACAAGCAGGGGGTCACTGGTTCGAGTCCAGTTGTTCCCACCAAAAATAAGGCCAAGTAGTTCAGTTGGTTAGAACGCCAGCCTGTCACGCTGGAGGTCGTGGGT
>ERZ773229.249-NODE-249-length-57130-cov-4.777398_pt1 | contig 57130 bp, 51 predicted proteins | sample MGYA00580992_ERZ773229 | MGnify/ENA primary metagenome ERZ773229 (study PRJEB29015, sample SAMEA2737795) | human gut metagenome | biome: human gut; feature: human-associated habitat; material: faeces | place: China | collected 2012 ... | reverse complement strand
GGGTGTGTTCACAATTTATTTACTCATGCGTTTGTCGTGGCATTCGTAAAACTCCATCTATTTCTCCCATATTCCTTTACAAAATCCTTCATCTTACCCACGGAAAAGAACCTGGGAAAAATAACGGATCATTCCGTCGCTGGTCCAGCATAGCATTCCTGCAGCGTCTGCCATTTTCTGTGCATCCACACAGTAAGCGGACATGCAGGAATTATGTTTATAAGGTCCCGCACTCATGATCAGAAGATCAGTTATTCCCGCTTCTTTCATCTTCTCTGCCAGCTGTTCTGTCAGTTTGTTATGAGCAAGTTTTGCCTTTTTGTAGTCCATAAGGCCATCCTGCATTGTCTGGAGTATCAGCGTTTTTTCGTATTTCAGCGCATGCTCTTTCATCTCCTCTACAGTGCCGCTCTGTGGTGGACATGCCGGGTTTTTATCATAATTCCCGCAAAGATTGTCCTCGCAGAAAACCCGGTATTCCGGCACAAATACAAGCTGATCGGTACTTATGACCGCTGCGTCGGAAAAACCAAGAGCTTTTGCTTCTTCAATAAGATTCATTTTTTTCTCTCCTGTGTTTTTCTTTTATAGTGCCACATTTTATTTGTTTTTACAAGCTCTGACTTTCACTCTGCCGCCAGACGGATAAACTCCTCCATCTCTCTCGTCTTAAACTTATTTTTATGGTAAAAGATCTGCCGGTACATGGATATCTCCACATCTTCCACATGTAAAAGGGCAATTCTTCCTTTCCGGATATCCCGCTCCACAGCCAGATAGGGAAGAAAGGAAAGTCCGTGGTTCTTTTCCAGCATGCGGATGATAAAAGCGGTATCACTGATCTCCAGTACCGGTGACAGGGCCTGCTTCTTAAGCGCCAGCTGCTGCTCCAGGGCCTGCCGATAATTGGCATTCTTTTCCGTGAGAAAAAAAGGCTCTTCCAGAATATCCTCCATCTTCAGCGTCTTTCCCGCAAACTCCGAATCTGCAGAGGCCACAAATACTACCGGCTCTGCCTTCTCCATGACCTTCACCCAGTTCTGGTCCCACCTTGGGGTATCCAGTATATAAATAAGATCCAGCCCGTTATGCTCCATCATCCGTATCAGCTGCTCCGGTGTATCAATAGTCACCTGCATATTTACTTTCGGGTGAAACTCACGAAATTTGCTGAGAACAGCCGGAAGCTTTGCTGTGCAGAGAGATTCAATCGTCCCGATATGTAATGGATTTTTCAGTTCCGCATCATCATTCATTGACTTTTTTGCTTTATTTACGTCATATAAGATCCGGCTTGCATGCCCCATAAACTCTTTTCCGGACGGAGTAAGCACCACACGCTTTCCGGTTCTGTCAAAAAGTCTTGTTTCCAGCTCATTTTCCAGAAGACGGATCTGGACAGTGATCGCTGACTGAGTGTATCCCAGAACCTCTGCTGCCCTGGAAAAGCTCTGAAGCTGTGCTACATGTACAAACGTCTCCAACTGACGGATTTCCATGATTTTCTCCCTTTTACTATGAAATTTTTTCATCGTGATGATGAAATCTGTGAATTTGCCTTATTTTTATGTCAATGTTACAATACAATCACGAGGACGTCAATCGTATTTTTGTGCAAAATGAATAAATTCATACTTAGGAGGAAAGAATCCAAATGGAAAAGAAAAAAATCAAGATCGGACTTGTGCCGAAGCTGATCATTGCCATCATCGTAGGTATCCTGTTCGGCCAGTTCCTTCCGGAAGGCTTTTGTCGCTTTGTTGTAACCCTTTCCGGATTTTTCAGTACCTTTCTGAAATTTGTCATCCCGCTGATGATCCTTGCCTATGTGACCATGGGTATTGCGGATCTTTCACAGGGTGCAGGGAAGCTTCTCCTGATCACAGTGGCTCTGGCTTATGGCTCCACTCTGATCGCAGGTTCCGCATCCTATCTGGTATCATCCAGCCTGTTCCCGCACTTTATGAGTGAAGGTGCACTGGATCAGATCGCAGCTACCGCAGACGCATCCCTGACACCGTATTTCAGTATTACCCTGAGTCCGGTCATGGATACCCTTTCCGCAGTTGCCCTTGCCTTTGTGATGGGACTCTGCCTCTCTTCCATGCGTGGAAAAGAGATGGGAAACAGCCTGTACAACGGAATGAGCGATTTTTCCAAGATCATTGACAAAGTTCTTCATACCATTATCATCCCGCTGCTTCCTCTTTACATCTGCGGAACTTTCACAGATATGACTATTTCCGGAAAAACATTTGCCATCTTAAGCATTCTCTGGAAAGTATTCCTCGTTGTGATCATCATGCATCTGATCTGTATTACAATCCAGTTCGTGATCGCAGGTACCGTAAGCAAGAAGAATCCTTTCACCCTGATCAAAAATCAGATTCCGGGATATACCACCGCCCTTGGAACCCAGTCTTCCGCAGCTACCATTCCGGTTAACCTGGAATGTGCAAAAAATGACGGTGTATGTGAGCAGATCCGCAACTTTGTAGTTCCTCTCTGCGCAAACATCCACATGGCAGGTTCCATGATCACCATCACAGCCTGTGCTACTGCAGTCTGTCTTATGAACCAGCTGCCTATCAGCCTCGGAACTGTAGTTCCATTTATCATGACTCTCGGTGTTGCCATGGTTGCTTCCCCTGGTGCTCCAGGTGGTTCCATCATGACTGCCCTTCCGTTTCTTTACATGGTATTCGGAGCCGAAGCCGGTGATCCGGACGGCGCTATCTGCGCTATTATGGTTGCCCTTTACATTACACAGGATTCCTTCGGAACTGCCTGCAACGTATCCGGTGACAATGCTATCGGCGTGATCGTTGATACGATCTATAAGAAATTTATTGTAAAAACACCACAGGAGAATTAAGAAAAATGTCTTTTATCAGTGTATTTGACGTTATGGGCCCGAATATGATCGGTCCTTCCAGTTCTCATACCGCAGGTGCGGCGCGGATCGCTTTCCTTGCCCAGAAAATGATCATGCCGCCCCTGAAAAAAGTGGAGTTCACCCTTTACGGTTCCTTTGCCAGAACATACAAAGGACACGGTACAGACCGTGCCCTCCTTGGCGGGATCATGGGCTTTTCCACAGATGACATGCGTATACGGAATTCTTTTGACATTGCCAGGGAACAGGGGATCGACTATTCCTTTACTCCAAATGAAACAGAAACCGATGTCCATCCCAACACTGTCGATATCCACATGGTCAATGACCAGGGACAGGAAATGACAGTCCGGGGGGAATCGCTGGGCGGCGGCAAGGTCCGTATTGTGGAGATCAACCACGTGAAAGTGGATTTCACCGGCGAATACAGTGCCATCATCGTGATCCATCAGGATACTCCCGGTGTTGTGGCCTACATCACCAGATGCTTAAGTGAACGTAACATTAACATTGCCTTCATGCGCCTCTTCCGTGAATCCAAAGGAACCACAGCCTATACGATCGTGGAATCCGACGGTCATCTCCCGGAAGATATCGTAGAAAGCATTCACCGGAACACCAACATCCATGATGTCATGGTTGTTCAGATGTAGGGAAAAGGAGGATGTGTTTTATGGATTTCAAAAATGCCAAGGAACTTCTTGCTCTCTGCCAGAAAAAAAAGCTTCCGATTTCCGAAGTAATGCGCCAGCGTGAGATCCTTCTCGGTGAAACCACTGCTGAAATCGTGGACCAGCGCATGGACCGTGTTCTGGAGATCATGAAGGATGCTGCTTTTTCCCCCATCAAAGATCCGGTGATATCTATGGGCGGACTGATCGGCGGTGAAGCCCGAAAGCTCTGCGAATTTCATGACCTGGGAAAAAGCCTGTGCGGAAATGTTCTCGGAAAGGGTATCACCTACGCTATGGCAACCCTTGAGACCAACGCTTCCATGGGACTTATCGTTGCCTCTCCTACTGCCGGCAGTGCCGGGATCGTTCCCGGAATGATGCTTGCACTTCAGGAGGTCTACGGCTTTTCCGATAAAAAAATCCGCCAGGCACTATTTAATGCAGGCGCGATCGGCTATCTTGCCATGCGAAACGCCACAGTTGCCGGTGCTGTTGGCGGATGTCAGGCTGAGGTCGGAATCGCTTCCGCAATGGCTGCTTCTGCTGCTGTGGAACTTCTTGGCGGCACTCCGCTGCAGTGTACCTATGCGGCTTCCACCGTTCTTATGAATATGCTCGGTCTTGTATGTGACCCGGTAGGCGGCCTGGTGGAATATCCCTGCCAGAACCGTAATGCAGCCGGTGTTTCCAATGCCCTTATCGCAGCCGAAATGTCTTTGGCCGGTATCACCCAATTCATCCCTCTGGATGAGATGATCGATGCCATGTATACCGTAGGCAAAAAGCTTCCTGCAGAGCTTCGTGAAACTGCTCTCGGCGGTTGTGCAGCCACACCGTCTGCCTGTGAGAAGTGTCATCTTTGCAGCTGATCAACAGAGTATAACCCATAATAAACAGAGCCCGACTGAAATGACTCAAACAACAAAACGGAGAATTCCCGAACTTCTTTTTCCAGGAATTCTCCGTTTTCTTTTTTATAAATCCTAATTTATAATTTCATGTGTAAATATCTTTTATTTCTCCAGCACCGGGATATCTCCCACTCCATTCAGGATCAGTCTCGGTCTGTATGGGAACTTATCTACAGTTTCTCTTGTGGATACACCGGAAAGTACAAGAACTGTGTCAAGGCCTGTCTCAATACCGGCGATCACATCGGTATCCATACGGTCACCGATCATCACGGCTTCATTGGAATGTACGCCCAGGATACGAAGTCCGGTACGCATCATCAGAGGGTTTGGTTTGCCGACGTAGTATGCCTGTTTGCCTGTAGTAGCTTCGATCGGTGCTACAAATGCACGGCAGGCCGGTGCGATCCCGCCTTCGATAGGGCCTGTGATATCTGTGTTGGTTGCGATCAGCTTGGCTCCCTTGTTTACCAGGTTCATGGCACGTAAGATATGTTCATATCCGTATGTGGTAGTCTCACCTACAACCACATAGTCCGGGGAAACATCATCGATAGTGATTCCTGCATCATACAATGCATTGTAAAGGCCATGATCTCCGATCACATAAGCGCTGCACCCAGGTGCCTGGCTCTGCAGGAATTTTGCAGTTGCAAGAGCGCTGGTATAAAAATGCTCTTCCCCGACGTCCAGTCCCATGCGGAGAAGCTTCTCGCGAAGTTCTCTTGGGGAACGGCTGCTTGCATTGGTAAGAAACAGAAAACTCTTGTCTTCTCTCTGAAGCCATTCCACGAATTCCTTTACTCCGTCGAGGAGCTTGTTTCCGTGGTAGATCACGCCATCCATATCACAGATAAATCCTTTTTTGGATCTTAATGTTTCCATAAATTCCTCCCTGTCTGATGCGGATATTCGCAGTCTGGATCCGCTGCTTAATTCATTTCTTTGTATCCGATCTTCTCGATCTTATTTCGCAATTTCAGCATTCTGTAATCCAGATTTGCAATTTCTTCTGCATATTTTTTTAATTCTGCTTCAATTTCCGCATTGTCTCTTTTTTTATAATACAATTCATATTCTAACACAGACCAGTAATCCATTGCAATGGTCCGAAGCTGTATTTCCACCAGTTCTTTCTGCTCGCCTTCCGCAGAATAGATTGGAACTTTTACGATGAGATGTAGGCTTTTGTAGCCGTTTTTCTTGGGATTTCTGATATAGTCCTTGATCCGGATGATTTCGATATCTTTCTGCATTTCCAAGAATTCTGCCACCTGGTAAAGTTCATCCTCAAAAGGACAGACCACGCGGATGCCGATGAGATCTTTCAGATTTTTCCTGGCAGTCTCAAAATCCGGTTCCAGTCCTTTTTTCAGAAGTTTTGCATAAATACTCTCCGCACTTTTGATCCGGCTGGTGACCTGACTGATCACCGTACGTTTTTTCTGCCCGGAAAGTTCTGCATTGATCATCTTCAGTTTTGCCATAAGGATATCAATGGCTGCCTTGCAGCGGAGACGGTAGTCCGGATCTTTGATGTAGCTTGCAATGGCTGCTGTTTTTTCTGCTGCCAGTCTCTGAATTTCCGGTTCCACGGGATCCGAAACTCTGTCCTGCCCGGTTTTCTGAGCCGGATCATACTTTTGGGGATTTTCCTTCTCCTGTTCCTCTTTGGCCTGTGTGAATCCTTCTTTCATGGATTTCTGTTTTTTACTTATTTTTTTCTTTGATTTCTTTTTTGTCATTTTTGCCTTATCTGTTATTTTCAGTTTTCGTGTACATCTTATATATTATACCGAACACATGATATTTTTCATCAAATCAGCGTAAGGCTATTGTTAAATCTGTGGTAAAAAATCCTCCGAAAAGTCTCAGGATCCTATCTGCTGATATACCCGTGACTTCCCGAAGGATTTTTTCATACATGATTTTATTTTAACCGAATCAGGCAAATAGTGAAGCGGATCGCGAATATCCGCTTGACTAAAACAATTTACAGAAATTCCGACTGCAGCGCATCGTATCCGGTCTCGCCGGTACGGATACGGACAGCATTACGGATCTCATAGCTGAATATCTTGCCATCTCCGGGATCGCCGGTAAAGGCTGCTTTCTGTACGGCATCGATAACTTTGATCTCCCAGTCTTCCGATGATACTACAATTTCAAATTTAATCTTCGGTTTCAAAAATACATCAATCTTGGACCCCCGGACATACTCTGTGTAACCACGCTGTGTTCCGCAGCCCATGATCTGGGTTACTGTAAAACCGTTTACCTGGATCTCATTTAACGCAGCTTTGACATCTTCCATTTTTTCTTCTCTTACAATTGCTTCTATTTTTATAAGCATACGATTTCCTCCATTTTCACACGATCATTGCTATAGAAAATCTTTCTGTCATGATCAGTCAAATCCATTGAATGACGGATATGCATTTTCTCCATGCTGGGATGCATCCAGACCAACCAGTTCTTCCTTCGGATCTACACGAAGCGGTGTAAAGATCCGCACGATTCCGATACAGATCAGCGTTCCCACAATGGCAACCGCAATGGTGATCACAATACTTAATACCTGTGCCAGAAACAGCCGGTAGTCCCCAAACACCAGGCCATCCCATTTTGCAACGGAATTAATAGAAGATTTTCCAAAAAGTCCCGTGGCGATTCCTCCCCAGATACCACCGATACCATGGCAGCCAAAAGCATCCAGCGCATCGTCAATTTTCAGTTTCTGCTTCAGCAGAATTACGGTAAAGTAACAGATCGGACTTACCAGGATTCCAATGATAAAGGATGCCCACACCGGTACAAAACCAGCCCCCGGTGTGATCGCTACCAGACCAATTACAAGACCTGTGGAGACACCAACCAGTGTGGGTTTTCCCTCACGGATCACCTCGATCAGCATCCATGTCAGAAGTGCACAGGCAGAAGAAATACTGCTGGTCATAAAAGCATGCGCTGCAAGACCGTCTGCTTTCAGTGCACTTCCCGCATTAAAACCAAACCATCCAAACCACAGCATGGCCGACCCAAGAAATACAAAGGGAATGTTATGTGTACGATAGGTTGCCTTTGCATAGCCACGTCTCTGCCCCAGATAAATGGCAAGAACCAGTGCACTGACACCGGAACTGATGTGTACCACATTTCCACCTGCAAAATCCACAGAGCCAATGGCTGCCAGAAATCCGCCGTCTCCCCAGACCATATGTGCCATCGGATAATACACGATCAAAGACCAGATCGCCACAAAGAAAAACAGCGCCTTAAAACGCATTCTTCCAACCACAGCGCCAGTGATCAGTGCCGGTGTGATCATGGCAAACATCATCTGGAACGCTACAAATACCAGATGCGGGATCGTATCTGCATAAGGTCCCGGCTCCCAGCCAACACCATTCAGCGCAAACCATCTCAGGTCTCCGATAATCCCTCCATGGTTTCCGCCAAATGCCAGCGAATATCCAAACAATGTCCACATAACAACGGACAGCCCCATGATCGCCCCACAGGCCATCATGGTATTTACCACATTTTTTCTGCGGACCAGTCCTCCGTAGAAAAACGCAAGCCCAGGTGTCATAAAGAACACAAAGGCTGTACAGATCAGCATAAAGCCAGTATCTCCTGCATTCATCATCCATTTCCTCCTCGATTCCCTCACATTATTTCTGCAACGCAAAAAGCGCCTGGAAACTTAATTTCCAGACGCCTTTGTCATGTCAGTTAGCATAGCAGATAATTTTTCGGTTTTCAAGAGTTTTTTCTCTATTTTTCTGTTTTCTTACAGAATTACTATGTTTTATACGGATATGAGTTTTATTTTCGGCAATCTATCCGGTTATGCATAAGTGAGGCAGATATTCGTTACCTGTTCTCTTATGTATATTACTGTACTATAATCCGTACTATGCTCAGGATCAGAAGATGTGCCGGATAAAAAATATAGAAAAACCATTTCGAAAACTTCGGTGCTTTTTCAGATTTTTTTCCATTGTAGAAGTTCAGGATGATGATTCCCGACGCCACAATTCCTGCTGCAGACAGTAACGCATGTACCATTGCCGGTCCGGCTGCCATTTTTTCCGCATAGGAACCATAATTAAACAGCACAAAAAGTACAGCACCGACTCCATAAGCGGTTATCATTCTCTTCCGGTTCCCCCATCCTGCATAAAACCAGATGGTAAAAACCGGTGCCAGGATCGCCCAGTCCGAAAAAACGGACAGCAAAAGAAGCAGGATCAGCAGAGGAATCCTCCACGGACTTGCCATCATTTTTTCCTGGATCACCAGGATCATGAAGCAGATAAATAATGTAAAGATCATGTTCAATTGGGAATATCCGAAGGCCATCGTATAAGGAACCTGAGAGATTCCGGCAAAGATCAGAAGTCTTTCGCCATATTTTCTCCGGGAATGGGTATAATAAAATCCCTCCACCAGAAAATAGCACATGGTAATGGCTGTAAAATACCCGATATCCACCAGAACTTCCCACAGGATCGTATTTTCCGGCAGAAGCACGTTGGCGATATGGTTCAGAAGCATGGTAAAAATCGCCAGATATTTAATGGCATCCCGGGTCAGGCCCGGCTTTTCTGTTGTTAGCATAATATTCTCCTTCTGTGCAGAAATATATCCGCGGTACACCCGGTATAAAGTCCGTCCGCCTCTTCGCTTATTCTGCACAATGTAATATCTCTATCTTACACTTCCCCTGAACCCCAGGCAACTGATTTATGTGATTTTGCCAGCCCGGATACATTTTTTCCATAATATCTGCCATTCCAGACAGACATTACATTCTCTCTATTGATATTACGAAAATCCTTAAGAAAAGGACGTTGCCTTTTTTGTGATGTAAGCTTATACTGTAGGAAGCATGTTTTATTTTTCATGGCAGCATCATCCGTGAACACTGCCAGACAATGAATTCGGAAAGGAATTATCGATCATGATCCAGGATATCGCACCGCATACCTATCACAATGAATACAAGCCTGTGGCCCCGGATAAAACAAGCCACATCCTCGCCTACGAAGAAGGCAAGATCCTTATGAAAAAAGACGGCGAGACCATGACTCTTCCAAGTTTTGGAGAACTGGAAGGAAAAATTGATCATCTTTATGAGAATTATATCTATCTCTTCTCTGTTGACGAAGAACATTTTTACCTGATCCCGGATCTGGATACCAGTCTTCTTCCCGGATATCAGTTTGAGATCACACGCGTACTCCGCACAGCTGAACCACAGTATCTGGCCTTCGCGGGAATTACCGGATACCAGCTTTTCCAGTGGTACAGCAAACGTCGTTTCTGCGGCTGCTGCGGTAAACCCATGGTACATGACAAGGCGGAGCGCAAGATGATCTGCCCTGCCTGCGGAAACGGAGAATATCCGGTACTTTCTCCGGCTGTGATCGTAGGAGTTACCAAGGGCGACAAGCTGATACTCTCCAAATATGAAGGCCGAAACCACACCCGCTACGCCATGATCGCAGGCTTTGCGGAGATTGGTGAGACCATCGAGGAGACCGTTCACCGTGAAGTTATGGAAGAGATCGGCGTAAAGGTCAAAAATCTCCGCTACTACAAGAGCCAGCCATGGTCCTTCTCCGGAACCCTTCTGTTCGGCTTCTACTGCGACCTGGACGGCGATGATACTCTGACTGTAGACCACAGCGAACTTTCCATGGCCTCCTGGTTCAACCGGGAAGATATTCCGGATGAGGGTGACAATATCAGCCTTACCAAGGAAATGATGATGGCGTTTAAGCATGGAAAAGCCTGAATCATCCACTTATCTGATTTCATAAAAAACACCGGTCATTCATCTGTAACATGTCCTGTCCGGGTTGCCAGATCATCTCTGACATCTCAGACCCAGTACATATTTCCGATGAATGCCGGTGTTTTTATTTTCTATTTTTCTATTTTATATACGCGCCGAAGCAATCTGGCTGAGACTGTTTTATTTCTCAGCTGTCAGATGCCAGATATCTCTGTTGTACTCTTCAATAGTTCTGTCTGAAGAGAAGTATCCTGCTTTTCCGATGTTCACAAGCATCTTCTCTGCCCATGCGGTTCTGTCCTCATAATCGGACAGTGCCTGGTCTTTTACTTTCGCATAATCCTCGAAATCAAGAAGTGTCATGAACCAGTCCTTGCTTACGATCTCATGATGCAGTCTTCTTAAATGCTCCTCACTTCCAATAGAAAGAAGCTCGTTTCCTACGATAAAATCTACTGCACGGCGGATGCGCTCATCTTTGTCATAGAAATCTTTTGCACAGTAATCCGCTTTCTCATAGTGCTTGATGACCTGCTCACTGGACTCACCGAAGATATAGATATTCTCCCTGCCTACCAGCTGGCTGATCTCCACGTTTGCACCATCCATGGTTCCCAGTGTTACCGCACCGTTGAGCATAAACTTCATGTTTCCGGTTCCGCTGGCCTCTTTGGATGCAAGAGAAATCTGCTCGGAGATATCGCAGGCCGGGATCAGCTTCTCTGCTGCACTTACGTTGTAGTTTTCCACCATAACAACCTTCATGTATGGAGAAACTTCCGGATCATTGTTGATAAGTTCCTGTAAGCAGAGGATCAGGTGGATAATGTCCTTTGCAATGATGTATGCAGGAGCTGCTTTTGCACCGAAGATAAAGGTTACCGGACGCTGCGGCTTCTCGCCGGCTTTGATCTTCAGGTAGCGGTCGATGATATAAAGTGCATTCAGCTGCTGACGTTTGTACTCATGGAGACGTTTGATCTGGATATCATAAACACTGTGTGTGTTGATCTCCTCGCCTGTATTGGCCTTGATAAATTCTGCACATCTCTTCTTTGCGTCCTGTTTGATCTTCAGGATATTTGCAAGAACGTCCTGATTTCCCTTAAATTCAAGCATTTTATCAAGCTCAAAGGAATCTTTGCGGAAGCCGTCGCCGATCATGGATGTGATGTACTCGGTCAGCGGATGGTTACAGTGAAGGAGCCATCTGCGGAAGGTGATTCCATTTGTCTTATTATTAAATTTCTCCGGATAAATCTCATAGAACTGATGAAGCTCTGTCTCCTTCAGGATGTCTGTATGAAGGGATGCAACACCATTGATGGAAAATCCGTAATGGATGTCCATATGTGCCATGTGGACCAGGTCATTCTTGTCAATGATGGCAAGATTTTCCTGCGGGTATTTTGCCTTGATACGCTCATCCAGTTTGCGGATGATCGGCATCAGGTGCGGAACTACTTCCTCAAGATAGGAAACCGGCCATTTCTCAAGTGCCTCTGCAAGGATGGTATGGTTGGTGTAAGCGCATACATGAGATACGATCTCGCAGGCCTCCTCAAACTCAATTCCACGCTCTGTGAGAAGGCGAATCAGCTCCGGAATTACCATACTCGGATGTGTATCGTTGATCTGAATCACTGCGTAATCTGCAAGGTCATGAAGGTTGGAGCCTTTGGCAGTCGCCTCATCCAGGATCAGCTGTGCCGCATTGCTTACCATGAAGTACTGCTGGTAAATACGAAGCTTTCTTCCGGCGTCATCGCTGTCATCCGGATACAGGAACAGAGTCAGGTTGTGAAGAAGATCTTTTTTGTCAAAAGAGATTCCCTCTCCTACAATGCTCTCATCTGCAATATCAATATCAAAGAGACGAAGCTTGATAGCCTTATTCTCATATCCTGCCACATCAATATCATACAGTGTGGATTTTAGCATAAAGCCTTTAAACGGTACGTAATAGGAAACGCCTGCGTCTGTCAGCCAGCTCTCCGGCTCGATCCACGGGTTCGGTGTCTCAAACTGAAGATGATCTTTGAACTCCTGTTTGAAAAGTCCAAGGTGATAATTAAGTCCGATTCCTTCTCCCGGAAGTCCCAGAGTTGCGATGGAATCCAGGAAGCAGGCTGCCAGACGTCCAAGACCGCCGTTTCCAAGAGATGGCTCCGGCTCGATCTCCTCGATCATGGAAAGTTCTTTGCCGTTCTCTTTGAGATATCTTGCGACTTCGTCATAAACACTGAGATTGATCAGGTTGTTGGAGAGAAGTTTTCCGATAAGGAACTCTGCAGAAATATAATAAATCTTCTTTTTTCCTTCCTGATATCCGCGGCCTTTCAGCTGCTCCTTTGTCCAGGAGAGAAGTCCGTGATAGATTTCCTCGTTTGTACAGTCTTTGACATTTTTGTTATATTTGTCTTCGAATACTTTGCTTAACGTTTCCATTTTTGATCTCCTTTCATGGATCTTTATGGGATGAAATGTGTTTTTACAAGGTTGTTTGCTTTGTTTTTGATGGTATTAGGATATCACGCATCAAGATGCAAAAATATAACAATCCTGTCATGATATGCAAGATATTTGTCAGACTGACTGTCCCATGCTCTTTCTGTACTTATGTGGGGAAATCTCATTTGCCTGCTGGAATTTCTTGATAAAATAGCTTGTACTGTTGAATCCCACGTTCATGGCAATCTCTGTCACCGGTGCGTCCGAATGGGTCAGAAGATATTTTGCCTTCTCCATACGGAAATCATTGATGTACTCCACCAGAGTTTTTCCCGTATACTGGCGAAAAAGCTTCATAAAATAATATTCACTGTAATTGGAAAGCCCGGAAAGTTCCGAAACTGTAAGATTTTCCTGATAGTGAAGGCTGATATGATCCAGAACTTCCTTCACTGCCGCAAGGCTTTTATTCTGCTCTGTACTTACCGGAATAATATAATGCCTGGTCAGCATTTCATAAAAGAAATCAAAGAACAGCATTTTCAGCTTCACATAAAAATATGGTTTCTTCTCTGTATGACAGGTATGGATCTCCAAAAAAATTTCCTTAAGCTTCTCATACCCGGAATCTCCTTCTTCTATATGATGGCAGAATTCTGCCCTGTTTTCCATCAGAGGGGATACCACACATTCCTGGCAGATATCTCCCGGCTGCCCGGCCAGAAATCCAAGTCCAAACACCACACTTTTATAATAGAGAGGATTGTTTAAATCTGTCCGCATACTGTGAAGAACCCCGCAGTTTACGATCAGAATATCCCCTTTTTTCAGTCGGATACTCTCCCGGTTCAGTCTGGCAAAACCGCTGCCTTTCTCAATATACATGATCTCCATTTCACTGTGCCAGTGATCATACAGTGCATGAAAGATCTCACAGTTTCCCGTGTACGTTTCCACCGGCAGCTCAAAGGAACCGTGAGGACTTAATTCTTTTAAATTATCATCCACTTCGGATACGTGAAGCGGATTTTTTTCGGATATGTCTGTTCCTGGCATGATTTCCTCCGTGAGTCAAGCGGATATTCGCAATCCGCTTCGCTATTTGGTTAAATTCTGTTTGGCTGCTTTTAGTCTAACGGATATTTTCAGCCATGACAATATTATATTTTCCTGTTTTATTTTTTATGACTGCCAAAAATCCACTTCCACAAACCGGAATCTTGACTTTTCCCATCCCAACTGCTATATATAATGTTTAGAATAAAACAATTTGATTTTAAAAGGAATGAAAACTGCCATGAATCCATTAAAAAAAGCTTACTGCCGTATTTTCCAGAACATCTTTAAATTTGCACTTCCCGTACTTCCTTACCGCAATCCGAAGATCATCGGAAGCGTCAGAGGTATCCCGGAAGTTCTGGAAAAAAGAGGTTATAACAACGTACTGATCATCACAGACACAGGTATCCGAAGCCTTGGCCTTACAGAACGCCTGGAGCAGACTCTGAAACGAAACTGCATTTCCTACCAGATCTATGACAAAACCGTAGCAAATCCCACGACCGTCAATGTGGACGAGGCTCTTCATATGTATCTGGACAACGACTGCCAGGCGATCATCGGCTTTGGCGGCGGTTCCAGCATGGACTGTGCAAAAGCTACCGCAGCCCGCATTGCCAAACCGCACCAGTCTCTGGCACAGATGAAGGGAATCCTGAAGGTCCACAAAAAGCTTCCTCTTCTCATCGCCATCCCCACAACTGCAGGAACCGGAAGTGAGACCACACTTGCAGCCGTGATCACCGATGCAAAGACCCGCCATAAATACGCCATCAACGATTTTCCGCTGATCCCACGGTACGCAGTTCTTGACCCGAAGGTTACCTTAAGCCTTCCGCCGTTTATCACCGCCACTACCGGAATGGACGCTCTCACTCATGCGGTAGAAGCTTATATCGGAAACTCTACCACCCCCGGCACCCGTAAAAACGCTCTGGATGCAGTCCGGCTGATCTTTGAAAATCTGGATACCGCCTACACAGACGGGCAGAATATTGAAGCAAGACGGAACATGCTCCGCGCTTCCTATTTTGCAGGCTGTGCTTTCACCAAATCCTATGTCGGATACGTTCACGCAGTTGCCCATTCCCTCGGCGGAAAATATAACGTGCCTCACGGACTTGCCAATGCCGTGATCCTGCCTATGGTGCTGGAAACTTATGGGGCAGCATTACCCATAAACTCCGCAATCTGGCCGTAGCTGCCGGTCTCTGTGACAAAAATGAAGACGATAAAACTGCCTCCCGTATGTTCATTGATGCCGTCAAAGATATGAAAAAGCGTTTTGGCATCGGAGACTATATTCCGGAAATCCAGGAAACCGACATCCCTGAACTTGCCCATTATGCCGACAAAGAAGCCAATCCTCTGTATCCGGTTCCTGTGCTGATGGATGCCAGCGAACTGGAAACCCTGTATTACAGACTGATGCCGCCGGCTGGCAGCTGCTGAGTATTTTCATCCGCCATCCGTCGTCTATATCATTCACAACACTACCACTGCTTATGCCTTATTTTATATTCCGAGATATATCCTTTTCAGACAACTTCTGATATTTGGCAAAGCAGGATTTTTCAGAAAGGACCATAAATTCCATGGAAAAAGAACAGATCACCCAGCTTCTGGAAAAACAGCGCCAGTATTTCTACTCCGGCGCAACTTTAAATCTCGATTTCCGTATCAGCGCCCTGAAACGCCTCCGTGCCTCCATCCGAAAACACGAAGCACAGATCCATGCTGCTCTCCGAAAAGACCTGGGAAAAAGCAATTTCGAGAGCTATATGTGTGAAACCGGACTGGTGCTCTCCGAGATCACACATATGTTGAAAAATATCCGCTCTTACGCAAAAGAAGAAACCGTACCAACTCCGCTGGCACAGTTCCACTCCCGCAGTTTCCGCAAACCATCTCCCTATGGCGTCGTTCTCATTATGAGTCCATGGAACTATCCGTTCCTTCTCACCATTGAACCGCTGGTCGATGCCATTGCAGCCGGAAACACCGCCATCCTGAAACCAAGCGCCTACTCTCCGGCAACCAGCGAAGTGATCCGCCTTCTGATCCATGAGTGTTTTGATCCCAGATATGTATCCGTTGTTACAGGCGGCCGCGCGGAAAATACCCACCTTCTCAGCCTGCACTTTGACTACATCTTTTTCACCGGAAGCCAGGCTGTAGGAAAAGAAGTCATGAAAAAAGCCTCCGAATATCTCACCCCGGTCACACTGGAACTTGGAGGAAAAAGTCCCTGCATCGTGGATAAAACTGCTAATCTCCGCCTTGCAGCCAAACGTATCGTATTCGGCAAATTTTTAAACTGCGGCCAGACCTGCGTGGCTCCGGACTATATTTACTGCGACCCGGAGATCAAAGACGCACTGGTTGCAGAACTTCGCCGCCAGATCAGCCGCCAGTACGGCAAAGAACCTCTGAAAAACCGGGATTACGGGAAGATCATCAACGAAAAACATTTCGACCGTATCAACGGCCTGATCGATCCTGCCAAAACCGTCTGCGGTGGCGGTTCCAGCCGTGAAACACTTCAGATCGAACCAACGATCCTTGATAACGTAACTTTCGACGATCCGGTCATGCAGCAGGAGATCTTCGGACCGGTACTTCCGGTCCTCACCTACGAATCTCTGGGAAGCGCGGTAGCAAAGATCAACTCTATGGCTCATCCACTGGCCCTCTACCTCTTCACCAGCGACGAAAAAGCCTCCCGGGAAGTAACTTCCCGCTGCGGTTTCGGCGGCGGCTGTATCAACGATGTCCTCATCCATCTGGCAACCAGCAATATGGGATTCGGCGGCTTCGGTGAAAGCGGCATGGGCTCCTACCACGGCATCGACGGCTTCCGGACATTTTCGCACTATAAGAGCATCGTGGATAAGAAAACCTGGATCGATCTTCCTATGCGGTATCAGAAGTATCGGAAGGTTTATGAGAAGATGGTGAGGATGTTTATGCGATAGATACAGACAGAGGACGATGATATCTGCATCGTCCTCTTTTTTTCTCCCACCTTTTAGTATTTTTCTGAAGTAACTACAGATTACCCGCTGAGAGAAATGAACCGGTTTTTACTTTTTTTAATATAACGTTTTCAAAGCCTCGGCCCGTACATAACCCAATTGTTTTCCATCTGTAACTTCTACATATTCAGTATCTTTGTACTCCATGCTGCTACCATGACTATATAATTTTGTGCCGGCTTTAAAACTTCCTGTTTTTGCAAAGAGAAGATCATAATTTCTTATATCAACATTCTGCATTACTTCGTATTTTGGATTATTTAACTCCGCAAAAGCTCCTATATTGTTATTAAAATTGTCTTTTACGGTAATCTGAAACGTAGCAACATAGATTGCAATTACAAGAAAAATTGAAATGATATTCAAAATTGCTTCTCCCTTTTTGCTTGTAATATCTGCTAGTACTTTTATCTGTCCAGGTATTAACGCAACCTCAATCAAAACAAGACCAACAATTAATGATGTAAAAAATATATTTTTCATCAGAAAGTCAAAATGTTCTATTACTATATAACTTCCTTTTGAGAGATTATCTCCCCAGGCTGCAGAATCAATCATAAATAATACATAGATAAAAATGGTCATGATCATTAAACCATTTACACAGGTTGCTATTTTGTGTGATATTGTTTTCTTCGTAAATCCGGTAAAAAATATGTAACCTCCACCCAAAAATGCGATTATGGACGTAATCATAAATAATATAGGACCTATATTACTGATGATCGTATACCCCAATCCAATTCCCAATATTGCCAGAAATATTATAAGTGCTCCCAAATCCACTATAATAAACATTTGTGTTTCCTCCCTTTCCTAATCACGTTAGTGTTTTTTGATATGTCTGTAGATTAGCAGATGGATAGTCAAAGTCGGGTTTTACTTTTTTTGATCTTCATCCTTCTTTACTCTCACATATCTCATCAAATTCCTCAAGAGATATCGGGGTTTTATCTCTCAGCTCATTGCCATAATGACTGACTTCCACACCTTTCACTTCTTTTTCCGTATACACAAAAGTCTGTTCTTCCTTGGACCTCCATACTACACTGCCTCCATCTTCCAGTTTTCCGATCATATAAAACTGTGCCACCGTCGGATCACTGATCGCGCTCACAGAAATCTCCGTGCTGGACACGATGTTAAAAATATCTCTGACTCCGTAATCATCCGGAAGTTCAACAACTATGCAGTCATCTTCCTTATCTGAAACAACAGTCCCGCTTTTTCCACATCCTGTCATCAGTGTCGCTGTAATACCCAAACATAAAATCCCTGCAAAAATCTGTGTTTTCTTCATATTTTTTTCCTCCCACCTGTTGGTATTTTTTTGAAGTGACTATAGATTACCAGATGAGAGGAACCAGCCGGGTTTTACTTTTTTTGTGTTTTGATTAGAAAAAAATATAACTGACCCGTAATGTTTAGATTAATTCAATTGTTTTTATATTCCCCATGTTAATTGTATCAAAAAGATAGTCACCATTTTCATTAACACATTTCCAACTACGATCCAGCGGGATATCAGAAAACTCTCTCGCTGTTTGAAGTCTGCCTGCCGCAGTTCTCATCAATGCCCCGGCAGTTTCATCCAAAATATAAGCAACTCCATCTTTATAAAAAGTAATAGTTGCATAACCTTTTTCAAATGCGCTGAATATCTTTTCTTCCCTGGTATTATAAACTATAGCTTCCAGATGTGTTCCTTCCTGATTTTCTGATGAGATATTCTGTTCAACTATTAATTTTCCTTCCGAAAAATCATATCTGGTACCTTGAATTGGTTCTCCTATAATATTCCACGATGTGTCAAAAAGCGCTACATAATCTTTTTCATCATTTCCTCTTAAAGGAAGTGCAACGCAGCCATCTTCAAATACCAAATTGTCCGGTAAAGCAGCCATTCTGATTTTTTCAGCATATTCATTATCCATTACTTTAAATTCACCTGACGAAACATTATAAGAAACCAAGTGATCTCCATAGTCCTCCAATATACAATATCCCTCATTTATATAATTATCACTTCCCCAGTTCCATCCTAAATCTCCGGTTATAGCTATTTCATTCAAATTTCCCATTATATCCATTAAAATCATCTTCGATCTATAACCTGTAACATTCGGATCTTCATAATCAAATCCCAAAACCGCTGTATCTTCATAAAAGTAAACATTATCATCCGATGAAGTAGTTTTCTCTACCCATTTGTTGCCCTGTGTACAATAATACATTCGAACCCAGTTTCCATCATTGTTCAGATTTCCATAACTCCATACACCTTTTCCGCAATATGTAATTTCGTTAACAGGGTCTGTACCTTCTATGGAAAATTCTGTAATTTCATTTCCACTTTCATCATATAATTTATATACATATCCTGCACTGTCAAAATTCGAATTATATTCTTCTATCCAAATTTGTCCTCCATCATATGCTTTCGCTTTAATATTATCAGATATATCATATTTATTTATTATGTTTCCATTTAAATCAATCTGATAAACAGCATTTTCTGTTTCTATAAAAGAATATCCATTTGAAAAAGGTGAAATATTTGATATCTCAGATTCATTCACAAAAAAGAGAGCATTACCTTCCTTGTCAATACATGCATAACCCGAACCCAAGTCATCTGCATCTCCCTGTATCCATTCCACACCTTCATTAAATCTGTAATTTATCCTGACATTAAAAGATGTCTCCGCTACGTTTTCTGTATTATTTTCTGTATTAGTTACAGTATTCTCACTCGAACTGCTCTCTGTTGCTGTCTCTTCCTCTCTTTCTCCATTCTTCACATTTCTATTATTTGAGCATCCCGTTATCATAAATGCAGAGCAAATTAAAGTTATTATTATAAAACAATATTTTTTCTTGTGCATTTTCTTTCTCACCTTTCTCCATAAATATCCATCAATACAATAACTGATTTTTAGCATCAATCGTCTATATCATTTTTATTGTTCACAGTCTCTTATCTTTTTCTGCGTCCTAAAAATGTTCCAGCAAAAATAACACCACATACTCCTCCAAGGCCATAAAAAATAGTAGCTCCTCTGCTGAAATCATTCTCTCTTTTTTGATTTCCTCCTAATACTCCACTATGTATAGAATTATATTTTCCATCTACAACATAGCCAGTTGAATACGGTACTCCGTGCTGAGACTCTGCACCATAATCATATGCTTTACCCATAAAAAGGAAAAAAATCACTCCCAACATAGTTAATATTCTTACTACTTTCTTACTCATTTTGCTCTCTCCTTTTATTTCCTTTAAAATAGCCAATGGGACGGAGAAATATGGCTTGAGCACCAGAAAACACCGTCCCATTTCTGTTTTATTTCTCATCCCCAGCTTCCAAACTGATGAGTATTTTGATTTCTCATTCCTTCTCTTTGAAATGCTTCAATAGTCATTCCTTTATATCTGAGGATACCAACATCGCCAGCTGAGAGAATCATCTTATGTGCATTAAGATTTCTAAGTTTTAAACGTTCTCCATTTTCAAATTCAACAACATACCATTCAATCTCTCCAAGGCTGTATATTTTTTCCAAAATTTTAACTCTTCTTGTAATTAAAGGTTTATTATTATCCATTCTTTTCACAAAATAAACCGCTACCCATGCCAAAATTGCCATAGCTATTAATATTCCAAATAAAACTGGAAATAAAGCTATAAGATCATCCATATTATATCTGCTAACTCTAATCGTCATTTTTCCACCTCACACTCTTTCTCTTTAGAAAATATTAATATATTATTTTTATATGCAATCACGTGTTCTTCCGATTACCAGATGGGGATCTTATATCAGGATTCGGAAATTTTACAGGCGTTGTGGAATCTTTTCCGCTCCCATCAGGATCTCTGCCAGCCTGTATTCCAGACATTTCCTATTGTCGCAGATGATCTGCCGTCCCTTTTTCAGTTTGTTGCAAACACAAGGGCTTCTGCCGATGTGGCAATCTTTATCCAGCCTGAAGCATGTATTTTACCATTTCTGCGAAGAGATCTGCTGAAAGAGATTTTTAATTACAATATTCCCGGAGCAGATGCTGTTATCTCTATGGCAGATGCTTTATTTATCGATAATATGCAGCGGATCAAAGATGAAAAATTCATCATATACTTTACAGAATATGGTATGACACGCTTTCTGCAGGATGGATTATTCGAAGAAATCCCATCCACGTTTTACCATCCTCTGACTGTGAAACAGCGTATCCGTATCCTTCATGAAATCGCTCAGTGCTGTCAGAAGGGTGCTTATCGGATCCTGAAAAAACCTTTGAATCATCTGTCTGAAAATCTTCGAATGGCTCTTTGTGGAAATACGTGTTCCCTTACCTATCAGACAAATGCCGGAGAGCATATGTGCTTTGCGATCACTGAACCGTTTATCCTTCAGATTTTTCAGGATTTCCTGACAAATATGGACCCGGATGTTTATTACACACCGGAAGAATCTGCTGCGATCATTAACCGTATGATCCGTCAATTGGAATCAAAATAATATATGAGGGAAACAAAAAGAATGCCGTCCCATCATTTCATTTGATGATAGAACAGCATTCTTTTTATTATGCTCCTATGTCTTCAACTATATAAATATCCATAACAGCTCAATTATCTTATGGCATCCTTCATCTCTTTCACATACGCCTTCACCTTCGGCACGCAGTCTTTGCCGTAGGCTCCGCAGAGCTTCACAATAGCTGATCCAACAATAGCACCATCGGACTGATCGGCCATTTTTTTTGCCTGCTCCGGAGTGGAAATTCCGAATCCTACTGCACATGGAATGTCTTTCTGGGATTTTACCAGTTTTACCATGGCCCCGATGTCGGTTGTGATGTTGGTTCGCATTCCTGTAACTCCAAGCGAAGATACGCAGTACACAAAACCTTCTGCCTCTTTGGCGATCATGGCAATTCGTTCATGGGAGGTCGGCGCGATCAGGGAGATCAGATCCAGGCCGTACTGTTTGCAGACAGCGTCGAACTCTTCTTTTTCTTCGAACGGAACATCAGGAAGGATCAGCCCGTCCATTCCAATCTCTGCTGCTTTTTTGATAAAACGTTCCGTTCCATAAGAAAATACTACGTTGGCATAGGTCATAAACACCATGGGAATTTTTGTATTTTTACGGATTTTTTCTACCATTGCAAAAATTTTATCTGTAGTGACTCCGCCGGACAGTGCCCGGACATTGGCTTCCTGGATCACCGGTCCCTCTGCGGTAGGGTCTGAAAACGGAATTCCAAGCTCGATCAGGTCTGCGCCTGCTTCTTCCATTGCATATACCAGCTGCTCGGTAACCTCCAGTGACGGATCTCCGCAGGTTACAAAAGGAATAAATGCCTTTCCGTTTGCAAAAGCTTCTGTAATTCTCTTATTCATGAATATCCTCCCCTCTGTAGCGGGCGATTGCCGCACAGTCTTTATCTCCACGTCCTGAAATGGTAACTACCATGATCTTGTCTTTTCCAAGTGTTGGTGCGATCTTTTTCGCATAGGCTACTGCATGAGCACTTTCAATTGCCGGAATAATTCCTTCTGTTCTGGAAAGATACTCAAATGCATCTACTGCCTCATCATCGGTTACCGGCACATATTCTGCTCTTCCGATGTCATAAAGGTGTGCATGCTCCGGTCCTACGCCCGGGTAATCCAGACCTGCGGAGATGGAGTATACCGGTGCGATCTGTCCGTACTCATCCTGGCAGAAATAGGATTTCATACCATGGAAGATTCCCAGACGGCCGGTTGCGATGGTTGCTGCAGTCTCTGCAGTATTCACACCGCGGCCTGCTGCCTCACATCCGATCAGACGGACATCTTTGTCATCAATAAAATTATAAAAAGTTCCGATGGCATTGGAGCCGCCGCCTACGCAGGCCAGGACAACATCCGGAAGTCTGCCCTCTTTTTCCAGCATCTGCTCTTTGATCTCCTTGGAAATAACTGCCTGGAAATCACGGACAATAGTCGGGAACGGGTGGGGTCCCATAACAGATCCCAGTACATAGTGGGTGTCTGCGATACGGTTTGTCCACTCACGCATAGTCTCGGAAACGGCATCTTTTAAAGTTGCGGTTCCGCTTGTGACTGCATGGACTTTCGCTCCGAGGAGACGCATTTTGTATACATTCAGGGCCTGACGCTCGGTATCCTCTTTTCCCATGAAGACTTCACATTCCATGCCCATCAGCGCTGCTGCGGTTGCAGTTGCCACGCCGTGCTGACCTGCACCGGTCTCTGCAATGACACGGGTCTTTCCCATTTTTTTTGCCAGAAGCACCTGACCTAATACATTATTGATCTTGTGTGCACCTGTGTGGTTCAGATCCTCACGTTTCAGATAGATTTTGGCTCCGCCCAGATCTTCGGTCATGTGTGCCGCATAGTAAAGACGGGAAGGTCTTCCTGCGTATTCATTGAGAAGCTCTGTGAGCTCGCGGTTGAATTCCGGGTCGTTTTTGTAATGGTTGTATGCTTCCTCAAGCTCCAGAACGGCGTTCATCAGTGTTTCCGGGATGTACTGTCCGCCATGGATGCCGAATCTTCCTTTTGACATGTTAAAAATCCTCCTTTATGTTCCTCACGGTCTGTACCGCTTTCACTATTTTATCCGGGTCTTTGTGCCCATCGGTTTCTACACTGCTGCTTAAGTCCACAGCCCAGGGATGAAGCATTTTTATGGCTGTTTCCAAATTATCACACCCAAGGCCTCCGGCCAGAAACCAGGGACGTTTTATGGACGGTACCAAGCTCCAGTCAAAGGTCTCACCGGTGCCCCCGGCTCCCTGATCCAGAAGAATGTAATCTGCTTCCGAACGGATCGCCCGCTTTACATCTTCTTCTGTTTTTATGGAAAAAGCTTTTATCAGAAGCTGGTCTGTCATAATCTTAAGCTGTCTGATATAATCTTCGTTTTCCTGTCCGTGAAGCTGTGCCAGGGAAATGGTTCCTTCGTTTAAAAGCTGTGCGGGAAGTTCCACCGGTGCATTGACGAATACGCCTACCGGCAAAATACTCTCATCCAGCTTTTCCCGGAGAGTTCGTAACTGAGCTCCTGTGACGTTTCTTCTGCTTTTTGGAAATTCTACAATGAATCCACAAAAGTCTGGTTTTGCATCATTAACTGCCTGAATGTCCTCCAGGCGGGTAAGGCCGCAGATCTTGATCCTGGTTCTGACCGGCTTCTCCTGCTGTTTCCGATCCGCACAGCCTCTTTCCTGTCGTATGGTGTTGTTCTGTTCTGTTTTCATCTCAGTGCTCCGCCATTTAACTCTTCCAACGCCGCTTTTTTGTCCGGGCTTCTCATCAGGGTTTCACCGATCAGAACGGCGCCTACCCGGTTTCTTTCCAGGATGGCAATGTCTCCGGCATTTTTGATGCCACTCTCGGAAACAAATACCACATTGTACGGTGCCAGGTTTCGAAGACGGATGCTGTTATTCATATCAACTTTGAAGGTTTTCAGATCACGGTTATTTACACCGACGATCTTCGCTCCTGCTTTCAGTGCTCTTGCCACTTCTTCCTCATCGTGGGCTTCCACCAGTGCATCCATTCCCAGAGATTCTGCCAGCTCTCTGTATTCCAGGAGTTCCTGATCATCCAGAATGGTGCAGATCAGAAGCACTGCCGATGCGCCAAATGCTTTTGCCTGATAGATCATGTACTTATCCACCGTAAAGTCTTTCCGGAGGACCGGGATAGCCACCGTTTCCGTGATCTCACGAAGATAAGTATCACTTCCCATGAAATAAAAAGGCTCTGTAAGGCAGGAGATTGCGGATGCACCTGCTGCCTCGTATTCTTTCGCAATTTCCACATATGGAAAATCCGGTGCGATCAGCCCCTTGGAGGGGGATGCTTTTTTTACTTCACAGATGTAGGACATGCCCGGTTTTTTCAGGGCTTCCAGAAAGGAAGGCTGCTGTGGTGCTTTTTCTGCCAGAGCTTTCAGCTGTTCCAGAGGAAGCTGAAGTTTTTCCTTCTGGATACGTTCTCTTGTCTTTTCTGCGATTTCTTCCAGAATGTTTTTTTCACTCATTCTTTGTTTGTCTCCTCGATATTTCAACTCTCATTCGGCAATTTCAAGGAGTCTGACAACTTAATATTTCAATTAATGGGGTTGCCGATTCCTCTCCTCCCGCCATTATCCTCAAATTTCATTGCTTAATCTGATAAATTCCTCAAGCTTCGCTGCGGCGGCTCCGCTGTCGATCAGATTTTCTGCCATCTTCACGCCGGCTTCCAGGCTCTCTGCTTTTCCTGCGATATAAAGTGCGGCACCTGCGTTCATGCATACAGCCTGACGCTTCGGGCCTTTTTCGGTTCCGTTTACAATGGCTTTTGTGATCTCTGCATTTTCTGCCGGTGTGCCACCTGCAAGTTTCTCTTTGCTGCAGCGAGTGTAACCGAACTGCTCCGGTGTGATCTCGTAGGACTGGAACCATCCATCCTTGATCTCGCATACAGAAGTCGGTGCACTCATGGAGATCTCATCCAGCTTGTCCTGTCCGAAAACAACCATTCCACGGTTCACGCCAAGTTTCATCATAACCTGCGCCAGAGGCTCTACCAGTGACTGATCGAAGACTCCCATCAGCTCCATGTTTGCACCTGCCGGGTTGCTTAATGGTCCGAGGATATTAAATACTGTACGGATTCCCAGCTCTTTTCGGATCGGTGCCACATATTTCATGGCAATGTGATAATTCTGTGCGAACAGGAAACAAATGTTGATCTTTTTCAGGATTTCGGCACTTTTTTCTGGCGGAATGGTAATCTTTACGCCAAGAGCTTCCAGAACATCTGCGGCTCCGCTCTTGGAGGATGCTGCACGGTTTCCGTGTTTTGCAACCGGAACGCCTCCTGCCGCGATCACAAGAGAAGAAGTTGTGGAAATGTTGAAGGAGTTTGCTCCGTCACCGCCGGTTCCTACAATCTCCAGGACATCCATATCGTGAAGAAGTTTGATGCAGTGTGCACGCATACCTGCTGCAGATGCTGTGATCTCATCAATGGTTTCGCCTTTCATGGAAAGTGCGGTCAGGTAGGATGCCATCTGTACCGGTGTTGCCGCTCCATCCATGATCTCATTCATTACGGATTCTGCTTCGTCATATGTAAGATCTTCTTTTTTTGAAAGTTTGATGATTGCTTCTCTGATCATTCTTGTTCCCTCCTGTTCTGTAACGATCCTATCTTTTATGGATTACCATTCTCTGTCTTACAACTTCCGTACTGTCCGTTATCCGGGACAGTTTCTGTTCAATTTTACTTTTCCCTTACAACTTTCATAAAGTTTTCGATCATCGTTTTTCCATCTGGTGTCATAACCGATTCCGGATGGAACTGTAATCCGAAGATCGGATATTTTTTATGTTCCAGTGCCATCACCTCTCCGTCCTCAGATTCTGCGGTAACGACCAGTTCTTCGGGTAACGTATCCCGGAGCGCTGCCAGTGAATGATATCTGGCTGCCAGGAAAGTATCCGGCAATCCCTCAAATATCTGACTCTCACCAACTTTATGGATTTCCTTCTGCTTGCCGTGCATCAGCTCTTTTGCATAGGAGACGGTACCTCCAAATGCTTCACAGATGGACTGATGCCCAAGGCAGATACCCAGGATCGGCAGCCTGTCTTTGAAATATTTTATGGATTCAATGCAGATTCCCGCATCTTCCGGACGCCCCGGGCCCGGAGAAAGGATCAGGGCTTCCGGTTTCATATCCTCCAGCTCCTGTATGGTTACTTCGTCATTTCGTACGACCCTGATATCCGGCTCCACAGAACCGATCAGCTGGTAAACATTATAGGAAAAGCTATCATAATTATCGATCAGTACTATCATTCCAGTCCCTCCTGTGCTGTTTCGATTGCCTGTACAACGGCCCTTGCTTTGTTGCAGCATTCCTGGAATTCATTTTCCGGAACACTGTCTGCCACGATCCCGGCTCCGGACCGGATGCAGATCTCGCCGTTCTTTTTATAAACCAGGCGGATGGCAATGCAGGTGTCCAGGTTTCCGGCGAAATCCAGATATCCGATGGCACCGCCGTAAATACCACGTTTGCTCTGTTCCAGCTCCTGGATGATCTGGCAAGCACGGAACTTCGGTGCTCCGGAAAGAGTTCCTGCCGGAAGGATGGCATCTACTGCATCCACTGCATCCTTGTCATCCCGGATCTGGCCGGTAACTGTGGAACCGATATGCATCACATGGGAAAAACGCTCGATGCACATATATTTTTCTACTTTTACAGTACCGATCTTACTGATCTTTCCGATATCGTTTCGTCCAAGATCCACAAGCATGTTGTGCTCGGCACGTTCTTTTTCATCGGCGAGAAGTCCTCTTTCCAGCTCCAGATCTTCTTCTTTTGTCTTGCCTCTCGGTCTGGTTCCTGCCAACGGGAAGGTGCTTAATTCCGTTCCGGTAAGCTTGGCCAGAGTTTCCGGCGAAGCTCCAGCGATCTCAATATCATCGCTGGAAAAATAAAACATATACGGAGAAGGATTCGTAGCACGAAGGACCCGGTAGGTATCAAACAGGCTTCCTTCCGCTTTTGCCCTCATGGGATTGGAAAGAACCACCTGGAAGATATCTCCTTCGTGAATGTAATGTTTGGCGGTTTCTACCATCTCACAGTATTTTTCTTTGGGGAACTGTGGTTCAATGGAGGATTTCAGTTTCAGCGACGGGAATTCCTTTTGTTTTCCGTTTCGGATCAGATCTGCCATCTCTTTTAACTTCTCTTCGGCTTTCCTGTAGGAGTTTTCCAGGTCATCAGTCATCACACCGGTGATCAGCAGTACCTTCTGTCTGTAATGATCAAAGGCAATTACCTGGTCAAAAAGCATCAGATCCATATCGCGGAAATCCTGTACTGTCTTGTCGGTAAGCTCCAGTTTTGGCTCACTGTATTTGATATAATCGTAGGAAAAATATCCTACCAGGCCACCGGTAAATGTAGGCATATTTTCCAGCACCGGGCTTTTGTATTCTTTCAGGATCTGGCGGATAGCATCTCCCGGATGTTTCACCTGCTGTACGGTTTTTTCTTCGCTTCCGTCCTCGTGGATCTTCCGGATCTGAAGAGTTCCGTCTGTACAGGTGATCTCCATGGATGGCTCATATCCCAGGAAGGAATAGCGGCCCCATACCTCTGTCTGGCTGGCACTTTCCAGAAGATAGCAGTGTCTGCTGGCTGTGCGTAAGGTTCTCATGACTTCTACAGGTGTATAACGGTCGGAATACAACTCCCTGCATACGGGGATGCGCCGGTATTCGCCTGACTGTGCAATATTCTTGATTTTTTCTAACGTTGGATACATATACAGGCCCTCCTGAGTTCTTTTCATTCTTTTGCCGGAGGAGACGGTACGGTACTGGACATTCGCAATCCGCATTCGCTACTTGTTCATGGATTCCAATTTCTTCGAAATTAGAATCCAAAAACGCCCGTCTCCGGCAGAATCTGGTTCTGCCAGGGACGAGCGTCAAATTCAAAATCACCCGCGGTGCCACCCTGATTCACGGTTCGACCCGTGCACTTAGCGGAATACCTGCATATTCCCGGCAACTGACGTATGCCTTCACGTCACAGAATACTCGGTATCCATAATACCTTTCCCTGTGCCCTCCGCGGTCCATTTAGTAAACTGCTTCTCGGCCCGGCTCTCACCCTCCCGGACTCTCTGTGCGCGCATGAATACCTTTATCTCCGCTTCAACGGTTTAGTGGTTTACTCGATTAATTTTTTTATATAAAATAGCACAGGATTTTTAATATGTCAATACAAAAGTTGAAAAAATCGTCATTTTATTCTATAATTGTGACAGTGTGATTATCACAAAACCTACTTACGAAGGGAGTTTTACCACAAAATACCATGGCTAAAAAAAATGCAAACACCTGGCTGGATACCCCAGATCCACAGATTTTTATCAAAAATTCCGCAAGATTTAATGATCTGATGATGATGTACCGCTGTACTGTCCGTGAGGTACGTACCAAACTGGAAGTTCTCAATGATGAATTTTCCGTAGAATATAAACGTAACCCGATCTCTTTTATCAAGACCAGAATCAAAAAACCGGAAAGTATCTACAAGAAACTGAAAAAACTGGGTTACGACTTCACTGCCGAGAATATCCAGAACCAGCTCAATGACGTAGCCGGTATCCGTGTTGTCTGTGCTTTTATTGATGATATCTACACCATTGCGGATCTCATTGCCAAACAGGACGACATCACCATCATCAAAGTAAAAGACTATATCAAAAATCCCAAACCAAACGGTTACCGCAGCTACCACATAATCGTGGAAATTCCTGTGTTCTTCTCCAAGGGAAAAACACCCATGCGTGCGGAGATCCAGATTCGTACCAATGGTATGGATTTCTGGGCTACCCTGGAACATCAGCTCAGATATAAGCAGAATATCGAAGAAATGGATGGTTACGAGGAAGTCAGCACTGAGCTTCTAAACTGCGCCCGCGCTGTCATTGATATGGATAATGAAATGCAGCGGATCAAAGATAAGATCGGACAGTTTCACGATATCTGATCCTGCCTGCGCATCGCCCGCGAACACAAAATGCCACACCATATTCCAGCTCTGTTCAACCCACTGGTTATGGTATGGCATTTTTTATAATATGGAATTCTACAACCTCACCTGTTCTTTTTCACTGTTCTTCACACGGAATACCCTGGGTGTCATATGGTAATGTTCCTTAAATACTCTGTGAAAATAACTGTTATTCTCATATCCCACAGCAGCAATAATATCACTGATCGGAAGATCCGTCTCACACATCAGCTCCACGGCCTTGTTCAGGCGTTTTCTCTGAAGAAGTTCCTTAAAGTTAAATCCTGTCGTTTTTTTGATCATCTTGCTTAATACATGCATGGGCAGATGAAGACGGCTGCACAGCTCTGTCAGGGTAGCTGTCCGGTATTTCTGCTCAATGTAGTCCAGTGTGGTCATGGAGATCATGTTTTCGTACTGGTTGGGAAGACGCATCTCCACGTACTGTACGGATTCCACCAGGTACATAAAGATCAGGCCCATTGTGGTCTGATTAATCCGTTCCCGGTTCTCTTCTCCATTTACCAGGGAATAGATGATGTTTTCCAGAAGATTCTGGATCTGTAGCACCTCTGCCACCTTAAAATGCAGATATTCTCCCCGTTCCTCATCCTGTCTGAGCACATTCACAAGAAAATCTGCCAGCATATTATCATTGCCGGTCATGGAATAAGCCACATCAAAAAACTCCGGCAGCACCATGAAATTGATGGCAATATCATTCTGTCCCGCTTTCAGGATCTCATGCTTTGTAAACTGGTTGAGAAAAAGCAGCTCGCCTTTATTCACCACGACTTTTTTTCCATCGATGATATTGGTGAGTGATCCCTCACACACATACAACACCTCTACAAAATTATGCCGGTGTGCCGGAAAATACACAAAACGTGTGTGTGTACGCACAGCGATCAGCCTGCCTTCTTTCAGCATCTTACGGCTGTCCACAGTGAAATCCCGGCCGGAAGTGTAGAGATCTTTGTCTACCTCTGCTTCTCCGTCCAGGATCTTACGTTCTTCTTCGGTTATTTTTCTCAGCTGATCCAGTAAAGCCTGCTGCATGTATCCTGCTCCTTTGTCTGTCATTGTCCTGTTGCTCTCATTTTAGCACTACCTTCACGGGAGTACAACTGAAATCACCCAATGATCCTTTTCCGGCTGCACAAAAGAAAAAGGCAGAGTCCAAAGACTCCGCCATTTCCAAAGGATTTATCATATGATTAGTACAGTTTAGCCATCTCTTCGATGTTGCTTGTATCGAATTTCAGAGGTGCGCCAAGTACAACTTCTGTACCGCCGTCATCAGCGTCTGTGATTGTGTAGTCACCAAGGTCGCCAGCTGTGAACTTGTCATCTTTGGCACCTGTGATGTCACCGTTGATCAGAGCGATTGTTGTGTAAGCGCTGAGTTTTCCAAGGCCCTGCATATCCCACAGATAGAAGTATGGGCAGGAATGATCTGCATCATCACCTGTGTACTCCTGCATCTCAGACGGAAGTCCAAGACCTGTCAGTTTGCACTCAGATCCGTTATCCTGAAGATATTTAGCAGCTGCTGCGATACCAACAGTTGTCGGTGCGCAGATAACTTTCAGATCTTTGTAGTTCTGAAGAAGAGCTGCTGTCTGGTCTGTAGATTTCTGTGGCTCATCATCGCCGTATACAACGTCTACAAGCTCAAGTTTGCTGTATTTGTCATCGCCTTCCATGATGGTCTTCATTGCGTCGATCCATGCATTCTGGTTAGCGGACTGAGATGTAGCGGAAAGGATTGCGAACTGTCCCTCACCACCGGAAATATCAAGAACTGCATCCATAAGTGCCTGAGCAACTTCTTTTGTACCAGCCTGGTTTACGAAAATCTCACGGCTGTCTTTGTTCGGTGCGGAGTCGAAGGAAGATACCTTGATTCCTGCATCCATAGCTTCCTCAAGTTTAGCCTGAAGAGCGTTAACATCGTTCGCGGAGATACAGATTGCATCGAAGTCCTGAGAAATCAGGTTGTCAAGAACTTTGATCTGTGCATCAGCGGTAGCTGTCTCAGGATAAACGACCTGAACTTCGCCGCCTTCAGCCTCTACAGTCTCCTGGAAAGATTTCGCTGCGATCTCGAAGAATGCGTTACCAGCTGCTTTACCAACCAGAGCGATCTTTTTGTCTTTTGCGGAATCGCCAGCTGCTGCTTCTGTCTTAGTATCGTCTTTTTTGTCATCTGCTGCGAAAACCGGGCAAACTGTACCAAGAACCATTGCTCCACAAAGGATTGCGCTAATTACCTTTTTTTTCATTTTTGTTCCTCCCTATAAGAATATAATTTTTTATATGCTGCTGCCCCGCTACACCAATGGAGGCAGCTAACAATCATATGGGTTTCAAAATTGATATTTAGTTTTTCTTCATTGCGACTGCTTTTTTTACATCACCGATGATGTTTGGAAGAGCAACTGCTGCTACCAGAAGTACACCGATGATAAGAAGGATTACCTGTGCGTTTACGTTCTTCTGTCCAAGACCAACTCGTAAGCATACGATAATGAATGCGGAAATGATACCGCCGGCCAGGTTACCTTTACCACCTGTGGAGGAGATACCTCCGAATACTGCCATTGCGATGGCATCCATCTCAAATCCGTTACCGGTTGTTGTGTTTGCACCGTAAGAAGATGATACCAGGAACAGTGCACAAAGTCCGGACATAAGTCCCATAATTGTGTAGATGATGAAACGGATCTTCTCTACATGAACGCCTGCATAATAAGCTGCCACACGGTTTGTTCCGATCGCATAGGTACGACGTCCGAATGTGCTCTTTCCAAGGAAGATTGCAAAGAGGACACCAAGGATCAGTACCAGGAAAAGAATGTATGGAACCTGTCCGACTTTTCCACCAATGGCACGGAAACCATCTGTGTTTGTGATCGCGATACTTCCGCCGGCTCCAAGTGTTACCTCAGCGATACCACGGAAGATGATCTGTGTTGCCAGTGTTACGATCATTGGAGGAAGCTCCTTGAAACGGGTAAGGATAAATCCGTTAACCGCACCGCAGAGGGCACCAACAACCAGTGCTGTAAGTACTACTACAATGAATGGAGCGTTTGTGTTGCAGACCATGCAGCTTAAAGTTGCGGAGAGACACACGATCGCACCAACAGAAATATCGATCTCGCCTAATACCAGGATGTACGCCATCGGGAACATCATGAATACCTCTGCAAGGTAAACCGGCATCTGACGAAGAACACTCTTCAGATTATAAAATTCAGAAAATGATGCGCAGAAAATATTTACCAGGATAAAGAGAATGACCAGGATGCCTTCCCAACTGAATATGATGTGTTTCATCGGATTTTCCGGCACATTGTTAATACTTCTTCCAGATTTTCCAGCCATGATTTACATCTCCCTTCCCTTTAATGCATTTTTGTCTGCGATCCTCTGCAGGATAACATTGATCACAACTACTACCAGGATGATAACACCCTTGATCATGTTCTGCCACAGGGAGCTGATACCTACAAGTGGAAGAGCTTTTGCGATGGTTGCAAGGATGATGGAACCAAGGAATGCACCTACTACTGTTCCACGTCCACCGCTCATGCTTACACCACCGATAACGCAGGCTGCGATGACATCCATCTCACCACCGTACTGCATATCAGGCATTGCAGAAGCATAAACAGAAACCTGAAGTGCTCCGCCAAGACCTGCGAGGAATCCCATGATCACATATACAAGAAGGTTGATATTCTTTGCATTGATACCGGAAACCTGTGCTGCACTTGCATTACTTCCTACTGCGTAGATTCTTCGTCCTGTTCTTGTCCATTTCATAAAGAAGAAGAATACTACATAACAGATGATGATTACCCAGATTACTTTGTTAATTCCAAGAAATGTGGATGTTGCAAAATTTTTGAAATCACCAAGAGCTGCGGCACTTGCCCACTCACCACCGTGAGAAACAAGATATCCCATTGCTCTGTAGATGTACATAAAGCCCATGGTTGCAATGATCGGCGGAACGTTTGCTCTTGAGATCACAAGACCTACAACAAGTCCGCAGGCAATACCGATTGCCATTGCAATGATGAAAGCAAGTAATGTACTTGTGATATGTCCGTATTTCAGGAGCATACCAATGGACATACCGGAAAGTGCCAGGGTTGACATGATGGAAATATCGATTCCGCCTACCAGCATGACACACAGCATACCAAGTGACATTACCATTGTTACTGCATTATTTTTCAGCATCTCCATGAGTGACTTCGGCGTAAGGAATGACGGGCTGATCGCTGTGACAACTGCAAACAGCACGATTACGATAATTGCCAGCAGAGCCTCTCGGGAGCCTGTAATCTTCTTGATGACAGATTTCTTTTCCATTATTTAGTCCCCTTTCCAGTGCTCTTTTCCATGGACAGCTCAAGGATACCCTCCTGTGTTGCCTCTCCTCTGTTCAGTTCACCTGTCTTACGGCCGTTACACATAACGATGATACGGTCTGCCATACCCAGGATCTCCGGCATCTCGGAGGAGATCAGGATGATCGCATAGCCTTTCTTTGCCAGATCTCCCATGATCGCATAGATCTCGGCTTTCGCACCAACGTCAACACCCTTGGTAGGCTCATCCATGATAACAACCTTCATTTCCTGTGCAAGTGCCTTGGCAACTACAACCTTCTGCTGGTTACCACCTGACAGGGAGCTTGCCGGCTGGAAGATATCAACTGCCTTGGTATCTACTTCCTCAAGAAGCTTCTTGGAAATTTCTCTTTCTGTCTTCTCGTCGTTGAATCCGGATTTTGCATATTTACTGATGACCGGAAGTGTTACGTTTCTTCCAAGTCCCCAGCTCATGATCAGGCCTTCCTTCTGTCTGTCCTCAGGAAGAAGGATGATACCTTTTTCCATTGCCTCGGAAGGAGTCTTGATGTAAACCTCTTTTCCTTCAAGGAAAACTTTTCCTTCATCCGGACGGGTGATTCCGCAGACAGCTTCCACAACCTCTGTACGTCCTGCACCAACCAGACCGGTAAGACCTACGATCTCACCTGCACGTACATTGAAGGACACATCCTTGAAAAATCCTGTTCTGGAAAGATGTTCGATACGAAGCATCTCATCTCCCAGCTCAACTTCCGGTTTCGGGAACAGATCATTGATCTCACGGCCAACCATTGCCTTGATCAGATCTGCATTTGTGATTCCGTTTACATCGTAGGTTCCGATATACTGGGAATCACGGAATACGGTAACTCTGGAAGCCAGACGGTACATATCCTCAAAACGGTGAGAAATAAAGATAATGGAAACGCCATTCTCTTTCAGCTTGTCAACCAGTGTGTAAAGCTTCTCGGATTCGTTTCTGGTAAGTGCTGCTGTAGGCTCATCCAGAATGATGATCTTCGCATTTGTGGAAAGTGCCTTGGCGATCTCAACCATCTGCTGCTGCGCAACAGAAAGGGTACCCATCTCAGCGGTTGCATCGAAATCTGCATCCAGCTCTTTCAGATACTTGTTTGCCTCCTGGTTCATTTCTTTCCACTGGATCATATGATGTTTGATGATCTCATGACCCATAAAAATATTTTCAGCTACTGTAAGGTGCGGGTATGATGTCGGATGCTGATATACGGCTGCGATACCTGCTTCCTGAGCATCCTTCGGACCTTTGAAGTCAACCTTCTGTCCGTTTAAGAACATCTCACCTTCTTCTGCTTTATGTACTCCGGTAATAACCTTGATAAACGTAGATTTACCAGCACCATTCTCACCCATCAGCGCGTGAACTTCGCCAGGTTTGAGCTGGAACTGTACATTATTCAGAGCTTTGACACCGGGGAATATCTTCGTAATACCTTTTAACTCAAGAACATATTCTGACACGGCTCTTTCTCCTCCCTTTCCTTTGATCTGATTTTATTTTATCATCCCACCTGTTGGCTGATAATGGGAATATTTTTGGATAAGGGTAAAATATTCCTTTTTTCTATGTAAAATATTACCCATAAACCAATACCGCATTCTCGTATTTCTATATATTTTATGCTATAATGATAGCGCTGACGTTTCTGTTTTCTGTGAATATAAACAGAACCGTAAATGTCTGATTTACAAGGCTATGAACTATATCCAATTGGAGAACTATCTATGAAATTACTGATCGTTGATGACGAAGAACTTACACGTACCGGACTTATCTCATCTATCGACTGGGATTCTCTGGGGATCACCGAAATCCTTCAGGCTGACGATGGTGTGAACGGGCTGGAAATGGCCAGACTTCATAAACCCGAGATCATTCTCTGTGATGTGCGGATGCCACGAATGACCGGCATCGCCATGCTGGAACGACTGGAAAAGATTCTGCCGGACTGTGTACCTATCTTCATGAGTGGCTACTCAGATAAAGAATACCTGAAAGCCGCCATTAAATTAAAAGCTGTTAATTATATCGAAAAGCCCCTTCATCCCGAAGAAGTACGGGATGCAGTGCTGGAGGCCCAGTCTCTTTACAGGCAGAAGCTTCGTTCCCACCGTGGAGAAGCCCTGCACTCTCAGGAAACAGCCACCCGGCTTGCACAGAAACTGACCCTTCCGCCCTCCGACAACAGTGAGATCGCAGATCTCTGTCTGGAACTCGGACAGCCGGAGCTTCTTGATCCCGACATGAATTTTACTTCCATAATCGTGAAACTCAATAGTGGAGTAGAATCATCCGGTATTTTTCTGGAAGATATCCTGAATGATATTTCCTGTTTTCTGGAACATTATCACCTGAAATGTCTCTTTGTGGAAAAAAGAGTACAGTATCTGGTCCACCATATATATGGAAGCAATGCGCCTTCCCCGACTACACTTTCCGCCGTAGGAAGCTATATTTCCAGGCAATATGACTGCTGTGGAAAACATCTGATCGCTGCCGGCAATACGGTAACTGATATTTCCAGAGTTTATCAGTCCTACGCTTCCGCCGTGATCCTTTTGCAGAATTGCTTTTTCTTTCCGGAAAAAACATTTCTTACAGAAAACACCATAAAACAGCTTTCCCCAAAAGGACCGGTTCCGGATTCCCTGCAGTCTCCGGAAAATACTTTTTCCAAATACCTCCTTGCCGGAGAGGAAACACACTGTGTTCAGTTTCTTGAGGAACTTTTCCGGTATTACAGCTGTAATCACACATTTATGCCCAACCAGATCCGTGATCTTTATTATCAGCTGTTTAATGCGCTTTCCTCTTCCCGAAAAAAAAATCAGGTAGAATCCGGGCTTCACGAAAAACAGGATCTGATCATGGACACCCTGAACAATGCTTTTACCTACGAAGAGCTTCATGAATCTCTGAAAGAAAAAACCGCTCAGTATTTTGAAGATGCAAGGAATTCCCAGCCGGAAAATTCCACCATCTTTATGATCAAGGATTACATCAGCCGGAATTACATGAATGATACCCTTTCCGTAAAGGATATCAGCAGCCATGTATATCTTTCCGCTTCCTACGTATGCACCTTTTTCAAAAGTGAAACTGGCCAGACTCTCAATCAGTATCTGACGGAATACCGCATGGAAAAAGCCAAACAGCTGCTTTCTGATCCCAGATACAAAATTTCTGAGATTTCTTCCAAAGTAGGTTATACAGACGGCAATTACTTTGGTAAAAGCTTCAAAAAATACTCCGGTTTCTCCCCGTCCGAATACCGGGAGAAAATGTCATGAGGGCCTTCTGGCGCCGTTTCAAAAACGGCTATCTTAACTTAAGCCTTCAGACCAAATTCACCATTGCGCTGATCAGTATTGTGGTGCTTCCCGCATTTCTTACCGTATTTCTTTTTTACGGAAGACTGTACAATATGGTCGTGTCCAATACCATCCGGCAGGAACAGGATGCCTCCGCAAAGACTGCGCCTCTCATCGAGCGGACCATGGATACGATTCTGGCTACTACACGGAATATCACCGGCCAGAATTTTTTTCAGGAACTTTTTTACATGCCGGTCAGCGATTCATCTGAAAAACTTGCCACATCCAATCATGCCATTGATTTCAAAAATGCCGTTCAGCGTCTGACCACGGATTCCATTGTTACCGATGTGCGGATCTATGTGGATTTTCCGGATGATCTGAAATCGCTGAACGCCTATCCCAATACAGAAGATCTCCTGGCACCTTTAAGTCAGGCAAAGGGTACTTACTGGTATGGTATCTTCCAGGGAAACCGGGAGCCGCAGGAAATGTTCTGCCCTTCCTTCTATCTCGGTTCTCAGGAAAAACAGAATTACGGAGATATGGCATATATCTGTCCCCTGAGCCTTTACTACCACAGTACCGCCTACAAAGCTTATCTGGCTGTTTACTTTTCCGATGATAAGCTGAACAATATTTTATCCGACAATCTTTCTCTGGAGGGAAGCGTGTCCTATATTGTAAATGAACGTGATGCCATCGTTGCAACTTCTGATCAATCACTGTCCGGAATCTACCGGCTGGATTACGACACCATCAAAGATTCCTTCATGTCATCCAACAACTTTATTGAGCGAAACATTCTGGACACTAAGGTTTATGCCGGCTTTTACAGTATTTCCAATACAGACTGGTTTATGGTTACAATTCTTCCTGCCCCGCCGCTGATCCACGAAAGCAATCATCTGATGCTTCAGATTGCACTGCTCTACGCAGGTTTTCTTGTTCTGGCCCTTATTTTTGCCAATATACTGGCACACTCCATCACCGGAAGACTTTCTTCTGTGATCCGGCAGATGCAGACCGTACGCCACGGACCACCAACTCCCATGGAAAGCCCGGAAGCCCACGATGAGATCGGTGATCTGATTGATACCTACAATTATATGACCCGAAAAATGGATGAACTGATGAAAAAGCAGGCAAAATCTGCAGAAGATCTCCGGATTGCGGAGTTTAATTCCCTCCAGGCACAGATCAATCCCCATTTTCTTTATAATACCATGGATATGATCAACTGGATGGCACTGCAGGGACAGACGGAAGAAATCAGCCATGCGGTACAGAGTCTTTCCCGTTTTTACAAACTGACGTTAAGCCGGAAAAAAGGAATCTCTACCATTGCAAGGGAACTGGAACATGTGACGATTTATGTACAGCTCCAGAATATGCGCTATCATGACAGCATCGAACTGATCACGGATATTCCGGATGAGCTGTCGGAATATCAGATTCCGAAACTGACTCTTCAGCCGGTTGTGGAAAATTCCATTCTCCACGGAATCCTGGAAAAAGAGTCAAAATCCGGAACCATTGTCATTACCGGATGGATGGAAAACAAAGACATCGTTCTTCTGATTTCCGATGACGGTGTGGGGATTTCCCCTGAAATCCTTTCAACAATTCTCTCCGGAAGTGGAAACAGCCAGTCCGGCGGTACCAACATTGCCGTTTACAATACACACCGGCGCCTTCAGATCCTTTATGGAAAAGATTATGGTCTTACCTATTCCAGCAATCCCGGAAAGGGAACGGAAGTGGAAATCCGTTTCCCTGCACACAGAGAAGAGTAATCTACAGGAGGTATATCATTTATGAACACACAATCATCCGTACTTTTATATAATTTCAATGATCCGGACCGGCTCCGGATGATCCGCCGCTATCTGAACCGTCAGAAAGTAAAAGTCCGGATCGTCACCACACCGGAATTTCTGCATCCTCTGGGATATCTTTTTGAACTTCCGGGATTTCAGCCCTGTGCACAGTTTAATCTGGGCAAAAATTTCAGTGAGGAAATGATGGTACTGAACAATTTTTCCAGTGAACAGATGGATGCGTTCCTGGCGTTTTTCCGGGAAGAAGCGATTCCTTCGGTTTCGTTAAAAGCCATGCTCACCCCTGTGACCCAGCACTGGTCTTCCATTCAGCTCCATGACGAACTTACAAAAGAGCATACAATGATGCATAAAAAATAAGAATTTTTCCATCAAAAAAGGAGACCGCATTTGCAGTCTCCTTTTTTCGAATATGTTTTCGGTTGGTTATAAGAAAGAATTTATCGTTTTTTGTGATACTGATAATTATCTTGTTACGATATCTACCGGTACGTTGAAGATTTTTGCAACTTTCAGGATTGTGTCGATGTGTCTTCCTGTAGCAGCTGCCATGTGATGTGTCGGGCCAGCCTCGCTCCAGCGATTTACAAATTCTCTTGCTCCACATGTGAAACGTGTTCTCATGTTTGTATCACCGAAGGAAAGGATCGGTCCTTCCTCGTTTACACCCTCAGCTACAACGAACTTGAAGTTTCCGTCTTTATCCTGAGTGATTGCAAGGTAGGTTACAGGGCCTGTGTATGGATAGAACTGTGTCAGGTATCCGCCGCCTGTTTTGCCGTGGAATACCGGCACGATTTTCATGGTTGGTTTCTTGTCGGAGATGTCAGCGTCACCGCTTCCGGAATGTCCGATGATGCAGATGTCATCGTTGAAATCGATGGAGTACATCTCAGAAAGCTGGCCTGTACCGGAAATTGTCTTTAAGATACTCATTGCCATGGCAACTTTCATATCGCCCTCTACGGCACATGCAGTACCCTGTTTGATCAGCATGGAGAAAGCCGGGATCAGCATACTGTCAAGGACTCCTGCTTTACCCTGTGCAAATCCGTCGTAATGGGAAGCGATCATTCCAAGATGTTCGTCCTTTACCCATTTTTCAAAAGCAACAACGTATTTGGCCATATCCCATACTTTCTCAATGGTGCCGCCGCCCTCAATATCGAATGTATCAAGGATATCCTGTGCTTTTGCCCGGATTGTCTCCTCATCTGTAATATCATCAGCGATCGCCCACATCTTCTCCCAGTCGAACTGTTTTGTGTAGAGGAACATTCTGTTATAGAGGTTTGTCTCATCAATATACAGATCCATCATACCCGGATATGGTCTTCCGATCTGCGCAATGTTAGTCTCACGGAATCTTCTTCTTACCTGAGCAGCCTTGCACCAGTCTTCGATCTCAGCCTGAACTGCAGGATCTCCGCCTTCTACAACGCCTGTGATAACCGCATGTCTCTTGCCTGCTCTCTCAAGGTCAGCAACTGCCTCGCCTACAGCACCGCATGCATAGCCTTCACCCAGCCAGGAGGCAATGTCAGTGTGCTCATAATCCAGCGCTTTGATCTTCTGAACGTTTACAAGAACAACCGGAACATCCAGATCACGGATCGCCGGAAGCATGTTGTAGGATGTTGCGTATGTCAGCATCTGAAGAAATACAAGGTCAACATCTGCTGCACGGAACTTATCTCCTGCCACCATTGCCTGCTCTTTTGTTGTCACCATTCCGCCGTCAACGATCTCTACTGTATCCGGGATCGTTTTCTTGAATGCGTCGTACTGTGCCTCAAATTCCGGCACCAGTGACGGGAACTGCGGAAGATATGCGCCTAAAGCAATTGAAAATACACCAACTTTTGCCTTTGTGTTAACTAACATAATAAAACCTCCAGTTATTTTTATTTATGCTTTGTATACTTTGATACCGAAGGACTCATGGATGGTTGTACGAGCCTCCTCGATCGTTTTAAACTCCTCGGCCTTCAGCATCTGTGCTGTGATATTACCGATTGCAGTAGCCTCACCAGGGCCTGCATGGATTTCTTTCTTTGTAGCTTTTGCAGTCAGCTCATTTAAGTATCCTGCATTGGAACCACCGCCTACGATATGGATACGGCTGTAGGTTCTTCCTGTCATCTCCTCGATTTCTTTTGCGATCTTAGCGTAGCAATCTGCAAGGCTTGTATAGATAACGGTTGCAATCTCGCCAAGAGTTTCCGGAACCTGCTGTCCTGTTCTGCGGCAGTAGTCCTGAACCTCTTTTGTCATGTTCTCAGGAGAAAGGAAGCACTCATCGTTTGCGTTTACTCTTGACGGGAAGTCTTTTGCCTCCTCAGCCATCTCGCAGATCTGTGCAAAGCTGTACGCATCATCAAACTCATGACGTACAGACTGGATCATCCAGAGACCCATGATGTTCTTCAGATAACGGAAACGTCCTGCATATCCACCCTCGTTTGTGAAGTTCATCTCACAGCTCTTCTCAGAGCAGTCTGCTTCTTTTCTCTCGATTCCCATCAGAGACCATGTTCCGGAACTGATATAAATGAAATCGTCATCATTTGCAGGCACAGCCAGAACTGCAGACCCTGTATCATGTGTAGCCGGTGCTACAACCTCAAGATCAAAGCCAACTGCTTCCTTCACTGCGTCTGTTAAATGTCCGATGCTTGTGCTAGGCATGATCAGCTTCTGGAATATCTTTCTTGGATATCCCAGCATATCGATCAGCTCATAATCCCAGTCCTTGGTTGTCGGGCATACAAGCTGTCCTGTGGTTGCCTCTGTGTACTCACAAGTTTTTTCGCCTGTAAGAAGAAAATGGAAGTAGTCCGGTACATGAAGAAGTGTCTCAGCCTGCTCCAGATACTCAGGATGTTTCTTCTTCACTGCCATCAGCTGATATACTGTATTGTAGATTGCTTTCTGGATACCGGTTCTTGCATACAGATCCTTCAGGGAAATTGTCTTATAAACTTCCTCGTCCATTCCCTCTGTACGATGATCACGGTAGCCTACCGTGTTGCCAAGAACCTTGTCATCCTTGTCTAGAAGCACGAAGTCAACACCCCAGGTATCAACACCCATGCTTACCGGGATCTTGCCGATCTCTTTACATTTCTTAAGACCATTTACGATCTCGTTGAAAAGGCGGTCAAACTCCCAGCAGAGCTCTCCATCCTTCTTAACCATGCCGTTCTCAAAACGATAGATTTCTTCCAGGATCATTTTTCCGTTTTCCATATGTCCCAGAATGTGACGTCCACTGGATGCTCCGATATCTACTGCTAAATAATATGTTGCCATTTTTAAATCCTCCTCAATATGTAAGCTTCTGATCACTTTCATATCTGATGTTGTATTTATCATACATCAGGATCCTTCCGGTGATAAGAACCTCTTTTGTCAAAAAAAGTGTCTTTATTTGCAAATAATACAGCGATTATTTATGAACTACTGCATTATTTGTGTCAAGCGGATATTCGCAATCCGCTTCGCTACTTGCTCATAACCGAATAACTGCTCCGCAGTTTATTCGGTTAAAAAATCCGCTGACTGAATCAGCCAGCGGATCTCTTATTTTTACGTTCGTGAACGCAATCCGCGTTCATTACAACTTCACGATCTGATCGATTATATGATTAGTCATAAAGGTTAGGAGCAATATCCTCGTCTTCCATATTTGTTGCATCATACCAGTAACCGTCTGTAGGAACATCCTGAAGCTCCTGGCCGTTTGCTGCTGCTGTCAGAGCGTAGATTGCATAGTATCCCATCATAAGAGGAGACTGTGTAACAGCACCGATGAATGTGCCATCTTTAACAGCTGCTTTGATGATAGAACCAGCATCGAAACCAACACCAACTACATCACCGTTTGCCGGGTCAGAACCAAGAACGTTAAGGTTAGCATTTGCTGCAAGAACACCCTCTGCAGAAACCTGGTTGGAACCGAATACTGCGATACAGTTCTCCTGGGAAAGGATTGCCTGAGCCTCTGTGGAGCAAAGCTCTACAGTTGTCTGTGCCGGAACAGCTACCTGGATAACAACGTCTGCGTCTTTAGCATCAGCATCAGCACCCTCTGCTGCGTTAACATAGAACTCGTTACCGCTTACTGCTACAGTCTTGCCATCAGCCTGAAGAAGCTCGATCATCTTGTTGATGAATCCAGTACCACGCTGCTGAATGTTCTGAGCTGTTGCATCCTGGTTAACCTCACCGATGATAACCTGTCCGTCAGCATCTTTAACAACGTCTTTAATGGAGTTGTACATATTCTCAGCTGCTACTGCACCAGCCTGTGCGTTGTCTGTACAAACCTCGCATACTACAGATCCTTCCGGAGCATCAGCGATACCTGTATCGAAAGTTACAACCGGGATACCTTTTTCTGCACATGTCTTAAGAGCATCCTGAACAGAAGATGTATCGCAAGCTGCAAGTCCTAATCCAACAGGATTGGAGCCGATAGCTGTGTTGATCATGTTAACCTGGTCAGCGATATCGGACTCACTGTTCGGTCCCTGTGCTTTATAAGTAACGCCCAGCTCCTCAGATGCTTTCTTCATACCTTCCTGAGCTGCATCCCAGTATGTAGACTGGAAAGATTTAACCATCATCGGGAACTCATAAGCTTCGTTTGCTTTCAGTCCGTCGAACTGTGCGGTAGGATCCTCAGCTGCTGTGGAATCTGCGGATTCCTCTGTTGCTGCATCTTCTTTCTCCTCAGCTGCAAAAGCTGCTGTTGCGCTCATGCTTGTTACCATTGCTGCACAGAGCATTAATGCCATAACCTTTTTTGCTTTCATATAATATTTCCTCCTTAAAATATATTATATAGTTTTTTATGTTCATACGCCGTTGCTACCCCTTGGCGTTTCACATCTTTGATTATCGGATACTGTTCACATTTCTCTGTGAACAGCACCCTTGCTTATTGTACCACACTTCTTAATATTAGTGTGCTGCTTTTTTCTCTTTCAGGATATCGATCAGAACGGCTACGATCAGAACGATACCTGTGATGATCTGCTGCCAGTTTGCCTGCAGGCCGATGTATGGAAGACCTGTTTTCAGAAGCATGATGACGAAGATACCAACGAATGTACCGATTACGGAACCATATCCACCGGTAGCTGCTACACCACCAACGAATACACCACCGATAGCATCCATCTCAAGTCCGGCACCAGTACCAGGCTGTACAGTAGGTGTTACTGCTGCGTATGCGATCGCCGCAAGACCTGTAAACAGACCGCAGACAACGTATACCATTACGTGATAGAACTTTGTATTGATTCCGGAAAGGGCTGCTGCCTCTTTGTTGGAACCGATTGCAATTGTATAACGACCGAATTTTGTGTGGTTCAGGATGTACTCCATAACCAGTACCAGGATGATCATCCAGAGGAAACCAAGTGGATAACGGGAAGCGCTTCTTCCTGTACCAACTGTTACCTTGAAGATGGTATGGAACCATCCGCCCGGCTGTGTAAGTCCCGGCCAAGGTGTCGCACTGCAGAGAGATCCGGCACCACGGGTAATCATACAGGTACAAAGTGTTGCCAAAAATGGCGGCAGGTTCATAACACCGATCAGTACACCGTTCAGTGCACCGACTGCGATACCAAGAACAATACAGATCAGCATTGCCAGAGCTACCGGGCAATTGTTGTTTCTGATCAGTGTTCCTGCGATCAGTGCGTATGCTACCATACCAGTTCCGATTGACAGGTCAACACCACCAGTGATAAGCGGGAATGTAACTCCGATCGCCATAAGAAGATCGTAATATGAGAAATCCAGCATACTCAGGATCGTGGTGTACTGTCTGAATTCTTTACTCAAGCCTGAGAATATTGCACACAGGACAATGATAACGAGCAAAACAATAAATCTCTGATCACTTAAAATACTTTTTTTCTTCTTAGTCATGACTTTCCTCCTTAATTGATATTCCGTGTGGCCTTGTCCATGATGTTTTCCTGGGTTGCCTCGGAGATATCAATACATCCGGTAACTTTACCCTCACACATGATGATGATACGGTCACTCATTCGGAGAACTTCTGTCATCTCAGAAGAAATCATGATAATGGATTTGCCTTCTGCTGCCAGTTTGTTCATTAATTTGTAGATTTCGTTCTTAGCACCAACATCGATACCTCTGGTAGGCTCATCGAAAATAAGGATGTCACTGTCTCGTGTCAGCCATTTTGCGATAACTACCTTCTGCTGGTTACCACCGGAAAGGTTAACTACCAGCTGGTCTGTAGTAGGTGTCTTAGTTGCAAGTTCGTTTACATATTTCTCAGCAACTTTTTTCTCTTTTGCTTTGTTGATAAAGATACCATTGGTAAACTCTTCCATTGTTGCCAGTGTTGTATTCTCTGTTACAGATTTCTGTACAACACAGCCGTATCTTCTTCTGTCCTCTGACAGATAACCGATACCGTATTTAACAGCATCCTGCGGGCTGTTGATGGTAACTTCGTGAAGCTGTCCATCTTTACCCATAACAGAGATCTTACCACTCTGTTTCGGGTCTGCTCCGAACAGTGCTCTGGCTGTCTCGGTACGTCCTGCCCCCATTAGTCCTGAGAAACCAAGGATCTCACCTTTCTTCAGTTCAAAGCTTACATCTTGAACCATCTTTCCTGCGTTCAGATGTTCAACCTTAAGAACTACCGGTGCATCTGCCGGAACTGCACTCTGCTGTTTCGGATCTTCATAAATAACACGACCAACCATCATGTTGATGATATCTTCTTTTGTACTGTCTTTTGTGATCAGAGTTCCTACATATCCACCATCTCGCATAACGGTTACACGGTCTGTGATGGTCTTGATCTCATCCATACGGTGAGAGATATATACGATACCAAGATTCTTCTTACGAAGGTCACGGATGATCTCGAACAGATCCGCGATCTCTTTCTCTGTCAGTGCTGCGGAAGGCTCATCAAAAATGATAACCTCAGCTTTATGGGAAATTGCTTTTGCGATCTCACACATCTGCTGTTTTCCGACTGTCAGGTTTTTCATCTTTTCTTTCGGATTGATCTCAATGTTCAGATCCTGAAAAAGCTTTTTGGAATCCTCGATCATCTTTTTGTCATCAATGCGGAAACCCTTCTTCGGCTCACGTCCGATGAAGATGTTCTGAGCAACAGTAAGATCACCTACCATGTTCAGCTCCTGATGTACGATTACAACGCCGGCATCCTGTGCCTCACGTGTATTGTGGAATTCTGTTTCCTGTCCTTTGTAAACGATGGAACCTGAATCCTTCTGATAAATACCGGTAAGAACCTTCATCAGTGTTGATTTACCGGCACCATTTTCTCCCATAAGTGCATGTACTTCGCCGCGTTTTACTTCGAAATTAACGTGATCCAGAGCATGAACTCCAGGAAAGGACTTATCAATGTCCTTCATAGTTAAAATAACTTCACCCATTGTCGCATCCTCCCTCTAAGATCAGTTCTTTCTGCGTCTTGCAGAAACGTCGATATAAACTGCAACGATAACGATGATACCTGTGATGATCATCTGCTGTCCTTTACCAAGGCCAAATGCCATAATGCCCTGTTGAAGAAGAGAGATGATAAATACGCCGATTACAGTACCGCCGATGGAAGCAAGTCCACCAACCATGGATGTACCACCCATAACGCAGCCTGCAATAGCCTCATTGTTGTACTGATCGCCATAACCTGGCTGAACAGTTGTGTATGTAGCTACAAAGAAGAGTGCTGCAATACCTACCAGGAATCCGCAGATCATATAAGCAAGCATTTCCCATTTCTTTGTGTTGACACCGGAAAGACGGACAGCCTCTTTGTTAGATCCAAGGCAGAGGATGTAACGTCCTGGTTTTGTGTTGTAAAGAACGATACCGCAGATAACTGCCATTACCAGGAAAATAACAATTCCTACAGGGAAGCCATTTACGGAAACGATATTACGGAACCAGCCGTTTGCCTCACTGGCTGCCGGCCAGCTTACGGACTGTGTTTTTGTGAATACAGAAGCAATACCTTTTGCAATGTTCATGGATGCCATGGAAATAATGAATGGTGGCACTGACATGTAAGAAACCATCCAGCCATTGAAAATACCAAAGCAGAGACCGATCAGAATGCAAAGGATCATGGCAACTGCACATGGAACCTTGTAAGATGTCATGCAGTAACCGGATACCAGTGCACAGCAGAACATTACAGGTCCGATGGAGAAATCGATTCCTCCTGTAGCGATTACGAATGTAACGCCAAGTGACAAAAAGCCCAGGAAGTACACATAGTTCAAAGTAGATCTGATACTATCAACAGCCGGAAACTTGTTTCCAAGAACTACTTTAAAAACCAGGAACATAAGAATCAGAACACAGACAAGCAGTATTCTGTTCAATCCGAGCTTCTTAACGATTGGATTTTGTTTTAAGTTTTCCAATTTTTACCCTCCTCACGTTTTGCACGTATCTTGTGTTTTCTTGGTTATTATAATACCGTCAAAAATCAATAATTGTAATAGAATATCTTTCAAAAAAAGGTTAAATATTTACTGTATGGTAAATATTTAACCCTTTTCTTTGTGCATTTATGACTATTTACGGTGTAAGATCACCATATGTTTTTAACGTATTAAACGGAAAAAGCAGTTTTTCGATCTCACTGGTATACATATTGTCAGGAGTCACAAGCTGGCACCCGGAATTAATATTCTTCTTATAGTCTTCTCCACGCAGCATCTTAACAGTTTCCCGAACACCCACATACCCCATTTTAAATGCCTTCTGTACAACGATTCCCTGGAAGATTCCGTGTTCCATCAGCTGGACGGCCTCCTGTGAGCTGTCTACTCCCACCACCCTGATCCGATTCTCTGCTTTTGCTGCCTTTACTGCTCTTGCAGCACCTACAGAGGAATATTCATTCATTCCCGCGATCATCTTGAGATCCGGATATTTTTTCATCAGCTCTTTTGTAAGCTCATAGGACTTGTCATACCGAGAATCACAGTATACCACATCTACGATATTATCCTTCAGACTGCCAAGTCCTGTCCGGAAACCTTTTTCTCTTTCAACTGCTGTAGATACACCCTTTACATGTGAAACGATCGCAATCTGATCATCCGTTCCCACAAGATCCTTCGCAAACCTGCCAAGGATCTGTCCCGCTTCCAGATTATCGGTCGCAACGGTAAGATCCTGGACCTCTTCCTGTGTGTAAGAATCAATAAATGCGATATGTATTCCCTGTTCCTTTGCCTTCTTCAAAAGCTGGTCGGATTCAGTGAAGCTGGACGGCGAGATCAGGATCGCGTCCGGTTTTTCTTCTGTTGCCCTTTCGATCAGCTTGTTCTGCCCATCCACATCATTCTCTTCCTCAGGTGCCCATACGCGGATATCTGCATTATATTCCTTTGCAGCCATCTCCGCCCCCTGGATCAGTGATGTCCAGAAATCATTGGTACCGTCCACAACCTTCGGAATATAGATCAGCGATAGTTTTCTCTCTTCTTCTACCTGTTTATAATAGACTATTCCGGCTACAAGCCCCGCCACAAGGCAGATGACCACTCCTAAAGTCAGGAGTTTTCTATGTTTTTTCATATTGATTCCTCCTGTATTCCCGGAATGATGATCGTGGCAGTGGTTCCGACACCTTTTTCACTTTCATAGGTGATCCCGTAATTTTCTCCATAATAAAGCTTCAGACGTTTCTGTACATTGTAAACACCCACACCATTGGAATGATAATTCACCTTATGCTTATCATAAATATGTGACAATGTTTCCTCATCCATACCTACACCGTTGTCGATCACCTGAAGAACTGCATTTCCGTCCTTCATAAAGCCTTTTACCTGCAAAAGTCCCTTACTCTCTTTATATTTCAGTCCATGATAGATGGCATTTTCAATGATCGGCTGGAGAACCAGCTTGATCAGAGGGATATTTAATATAGAAGGTTCTACATCGATCTCGAATTCCAGCTTGTCCTTGTAACGCATCTTCTGGATCGTAAGATAACCCTTGGCATACTCCACTTCCCTTGCAAGAGGAACCACTTCATCTTCATTACTGATGCTCTGACGAAGAAGACGCGCCAGGGATGCTGTCATCAGAACAACCTCTTCGTACTTTCTGCCCTCTGCCATCCAGATGATCGAATCCAGGGTATTGTAGAGAAAATGAGGATTGATCTGGGACTGAAGGGCCTTAAGCTCACTTTTTCTCTTTGCTTCCTGTTCCTTCACGTTCTGCTCCATAAGATCCTGTATCCTATGTGTCATCATATTGAAGGATTTCGTCAGGCTTCCGATCTCATTCTCCGAATCGATCTCCACATCTGCTCCGTCAAAATGCCCCTCCTGTACCCTGGACATGGAATCCCTGAGACGCTGAAGGGGATAGGTAAGACTCTTTGCCAGAAATCTTGAAAAAAGCAGAGCCACGATCATCAGAAGTGCAGATATAAGTACATAAATACTCTGCGCCTGATTACTTTTTCGCAGAAGCTCGCTGACGCTCATACAGCCCACAACGGTCCATCCGGTTTTATTGGATCTGGAAATGGAATACAGCTTTCCTCTGTTTCCCTTTCCGGTACGCACCGTATCTTCTTTTGATTCCACGATCAGGTCGATATTCTCCGTCTGCAATTCATTGTAAAGCTGTTGCTGCTGCGGATGATATACAATATTTCCGCTTTCATCCAGAATAAATGCATATCCCTTTTTCCCAATCGTATTCTGATCACAGAGTTCACTGATGGCACTGTAATTCAGGTCAATAAAAAAGACTCCCTCTTTCTCACCACTGTTGGAAAAATTACGGATCCCCCTGCTTAAAGTGATCACCCACGGGCGTTCTCCGCTGATGATGTGCTGTACATGGGAAGATGTAAGAAGCGGGCCTTCCGGCTTCTGCAAAGCATCCAGGTACCACTCCTGGGTGGAAAGTTTCAGATCCGGATTCACAGACTGTTTGCCGTCGTTGATCAGTTTCCGCCCATTAATTCCAATGATTCCCAGATTTCGGATATCACTTCGCCCGTCCAGAATTGTCTTGAACTGATTGATCAGACGCTCTCTTGTTCCATCGTCCACATTTTCGCCGAAAAGATATTGCTGTACATCCTCGTTACTGGAGATCATATAAGCAATATTTTCCATGTAGTCAATATAAGAATCTATATTCTGATTCATCTGCTGCACGATATTCTGGGTGTAGACAGAGGAATTTTCAAAAATAGAATTGCGGGTATATCTCATAGAAACACCGGTTATAACCAGCACCGCACTTAAAAGCAGCACCGTCACCACCGCAAAGATCGCGCTCTGGATACTTTTGAATTTTCCTATGATCTTTGCCGCAAACCGGATATCTCTCATTTACGTTTCTCCCTTGCATATTCTGTCGGGGTGCAGCCTGTCATTTTTTTGAAGGAGATTCCAAAGTAATGCGGGTCTGCAAATCCGACTTTTTCGGCAATTTCATAATTCTTCATGGTTGTATTTTCCAGAAGCTCCTTCGCTTTCTCCATTCGGGTACGTATCAGAACTTCTGTAAATGTTTCTCCTGTAAGATCTTTAAAAATCGTACTAAAATAACTGGTACTGATATTCAGATAGGAGCAGATACTGTTCAGGCTTAAATCCGGGTCCATATAATTCTTCTGAATATAGTCCAGGGCGAGCCTTGCCTGTCGCTGTCCGCTGGAACTGTTGGCATCGGAAAGCGTCTGAAAAATTTCTCCCACATGAGATTTTACCAGTTCAAATGCACTGTCAAAAGAATTCTGCTCTGTGACCTGCTGCAGAAGTGCTTCTCTTTTGGAAAAAAGCTTACTGTCCGGAACCATATCCTCGCAGGTTTCGTCTGCTGCACGGATGATCTGCTGCAGATAAACACAGGCCCTGCTCTTATCCACGCGTGCCGCTTTGATGTCGGATGAAATTTTTTCTAAAATATGATCCGCATTTTCTTTCCTGCCTGTTTTCAGTGCGGTTACCAGAGCCTCTACGACATTCTTTATGGAAAGCGTATTCTCCTCCGGCTGTTCCTCCATATCGATCAGAAGCCTTCCACCAAGAAGATATCTGTATTCGATTCCCTTTTCTGCCAGCTCATGAGACACCAGAAGCTCCTGCTGTGTCCTTGCCCAGCTTCCCACACTGATTGAAACATCCAGAGCCATCAGCTCTTTAAGCTTGGACTGGATCATCTGACAGATTTCCATAATTTTTTCGCCAAATTCTCTGGTCCGGTTTCCCATAAACAATACGCAGACCTTATTGTTTCCTTCCTGATAGGCAACACCTGCCTTCTCCCTGCTTACAATCTCATCACTGACATTAAAAAGGACAAAGGACATCAGTGCACTCTCCTGCCTTTTCTCTGCGGTGATCTGTGTTCCGTCCGAATACAGATCCAGATCAAACGCCGCCACGCGATAGCAGGCAGCTTCCAGACTGATTCCAAGCCCGGAAAGTTCCTCAAGGCTTTCTTCTCTTGTTTTAATGTTTTCCACAAAAGCCTGCAGTGCTCTGGACCGGATCACAATCGCATTCTTCTGATAGTTCTCCGATGTCTGCGTCAGGCGCTCGATTTTCTGTTTTTCTTCTCTTCGCTGATCCACTTTTTTCTTCATTTTTTCGATGACTGCACGGAGTTCCATGGCAGTTACAGGCTTCAGCATGTATTCACTGACGTCATACTGGATCGCCTTCTTGGCATATTCAAACTCACCGAATCCACTGAAGATCACAATTACAATATCCGGATAGTTATCATGGAGAAAATGGCTCAGTTCCATACCATCCATATATGGCATAAGAATATCTGTAAGTACAATGTCTACCGGATGGGTCTGCACAAATTCCGCTGCTGCCTTCCCGTTGTCACAGTCTCCTACCAGCTCGCAGTCCATGGCTTTCCAGTCAATATTCTCCCGGATCGCATCGCGAACAAGTATCTCATCGTCTACCAGTAAAATACGATACATAATTTCTGTCGTCCCCCTCTGTTCAGTTTCTGTTGCTTTTTTTGTACATCCCCCTGGCAGATACCTCCCACTATATCTGCCATTTACATTGTTAAAAATTACTGTTTTCTATGTAAACAATAACTGTTAATTCTTTCTACATGGTAACATGTTTGTTGATAATTTACAACGGAGTTTCTTAGTCCACTTTACAGGCAGTACTGTGCAAAAAATCCCATGTCCAATATATTGGACACGGGATTTCATCGTATACAATATTACGCTGGCTGTTCCGCGATTTATTTTACAATAACGCCATCTTCATCCCAGAGGTCATGCCAGTCGTTTGCACCATGCCACAGGAATACCTGTCCTTTTACAAGACGGTTGCCTTTTTCCAGGGTTGCGATGGTTGCCATTTCCTCTTCTGTAAGAGGATCCTCGGTGACACATTTCAGGTTGCTTGCATAGTTATGGACAGAGAACGGAATGGAGATCTCACCTCTCTGATGTGCCCATTTCAGAGCGATCAGAGCCGGATGAACACCATGTGCTTTTGCGATTGCCTGCATTTCCGGAACTTCCAGATCCGCAACATCCTCCGGACAGATATCTCTCTCAGGTCTGCGTGGGGAACCGATCGGCATGTAACCTACCGGCTGGATGTTATGTGCTACCAGATAATCATAAAGCTCCTGCTGCTGGAAGCATACATGCAGCTCAAGCTCGCAGGTTGCAGGTTTGATCTTCATAAGTGGAAGAACTGCCTCAAGTTTCGGAATGGTCATGTTGGAAATACCAATGTAACGGATCTTTCCTTTTTCTACCAGAGCCTCGCACTGACGGTATGTATCCATGAACTCCTCAACACTGAACGGCTTGGAATCCGGATTTCTGGAATCTACATCACATCCCGGTGCATGATAGTTCGGGAATGGCCAGTGGATATAATACATATCCACATAGTCACACTGAAGGTCTTTGATGCTCTTGTCACAGGCTTCCTCTACTCTTCTGTGCATGTCGTTCCATACTTTTGTCATGATGAAGAGATCCTTACGCTCTACAACGCCTTCGTCGAACGCATCCTTAAATACCTGGCCGATCTCATGCTCGTTTCCGTAGCATGCGGCACAGTCGAACATACGGTAACCACTGCGGATCGCGCCTGCAACAGCTGCAGATACATCCTCGGCGGATACACGGTCGGAACCGAAGGTTCCCATTCCGACGCATGGAACCTGTTCGCCGGAAGGAAGTGTCACTTTCGGCACGATTGCCGGATTGATAACTTCTGCCATCTTTACATCTCCTTTTTTATGAAAAAATTTTTCTTATTATAAACTTGTTTTACAGCCTCTATAATTTTTTGATTTCAATCTGTGGAAGAAGTTTCTCCATATCTTCCATCACAAAGAAACCGGTCTCCTCACGCATGGCTGCTGCCGCTGAGATCGCGCTGGCCCTGCGCAGGGTCTCTTCCAGGGAAAGTCCCTCGCTTAATCCAAGGGCAAAACCTGCGATCATGGAATCTCCACAGCCTACAGTATTTACTGCATCGATCTTCGGAACTATCGCACGGAAAATCCCCTCCTCGCCAACTGCCAGGGAGCCATCTGCTCCAAGAGAAACCGCTACGATCTCCACGCCACCGGCATGGATGGCTTTTGCCGCTTCGATGATATCGTTGATGTCATCACAGTGCTTTCCCGTAAGCATTCGGATCTCGTCGATATTGGGCTTGATCAGTGTTGGTGCTGCCTTGATTCCCTCTTCCAGAAGCTTTCCGCTGGTATCCAGGATCACCGGTTTTCCTGCGTCTTTGACAATCTTCACAAGACGCTGATAGGCAGTTCCGTCAAGTCCTTTGGGCACGCTGCCGGACATTGCAACAACAGAAGCGTCTTTTACAAGCTCGCGGAATTTTTTCTCAAATCCCTCAAAGTCTGCCTCTGTGAGAGTAAATCCCGGCTCCAGGAATTCGGTCTGCACGTGATTCACTTCATCCCAGATATTGATGCAGGAACGGCTCTCCGCGTCCACATGGTAAAAAGCGCTCTTGATGCCAAAAGGTTTCAGGGCATCTTCAATATAATTGCCTGCGTGGCCGCCCACAAAACCTGTGGCAACCACTTCGGCACCGTAAATGGACGCCGGCTTGGAGACATTCAGTCCCTTTCCGCCGGGAACATAGGTACATTCCCGTACCCGGTTCACTTCGCCCACTTTAAAATCATCTACTACATAACGCTTGTCAATGGCAGCGTTTAACGTTACAGTCAGGATCATATCAGTCTTCCTCATTGGAAAGAAGGATCTTTCCTTTTACAAGGCCCGGGGTCTTGAACAGCTGGAATGCTTCCTGTGCCTGGCTCATCGGGATCTTCTTGTAGATGAAGCCCGGATCAAATTTCAGCTGGCCGGTTGCAAAGTAATGCGCGGTCAGATCCCACTCACGTCCCGGATATGGTGCACTGTAGGACATCCAGGAACCGGTAAGTTTGAACTCTTTACGGTTCATATTCTCCCACTGTTTCGGTGTGAAAGTAAGGTTCTCATGAGGAGTACCGATAAAGCATACATGGGCTTTGTTTGCAGCAAGCTCAAATGCCATGTGCATAGTCGGAACCTGTCCGGCTGTCTCGAATACAAAGCCGTATCCTTTGCCGCCTGTGATGGCCATGGCCTTCTCCATGTAGCCTTCTTCTTTTGTGTTGATGACTTCATCTGCGCCGAGACGTTTTGCAAGGGCAAGTCTCTCATCGCTGATATCAAAAACTACGACTTTCTTGGAGCCGAAGATCTTTGTCCACTGCATGGTAAACATACCAACGGTACCGCCGCCCAGGATTGCCACATACTCACCGCCGTGGTAATCATTCTGGAATACACCGTGGATGGCTACGGTTGCAGGCTCAAACATAGCGCCCTGCTCATATGGAACATTGTCTGCAAACGGTACGGCATTTTTCTCAGGAACTACTACATAGTCCGCATTTGCTCCCTGCTCTCTGGAACCGATGAAGCTGTAATGTTTGCAGAGGGAGTAATTACCTTTCTGGCAGTCGTCACATTTCATACATGGAAGAAGCGGTGCACCGGATACACGGTCGCCGACTTTTACCTTGGTAACGCCTTCTCCGACTTCCACTACATCACCGGAAAACTCATGTCCAAGTACGATCGGATAAAAATGTACGCCGTGGTTTAATACACGAGGGATATCAGATCCACAAATTCCGGAATATCTTACTTTGATCTTTACGTGACCCGGAGTTACCTGTGGTTCTTCCACTTCCTGGTACTGGACATCTTCATTTGCTACTACTACTGCTGCTTTCATGATTATTTTTCCTCCTCATTTCTCATCATAGGTTCAAGAGATTTATAGAGATTTAAATAGGTTTTATAGGTTTTCTCATAAACGGCCCTGTTATCCGGGTTCGGTTCATGTCTTCTTGTTTCTTTTACGGTAAGGCGGATGGCTTCATCATAATCCTGATACATTCCAACGCCAATACCTGCCAGGATCGCTGCGCCAAGGGTTGTGGCTGTATCGGATGACGGTACTACGATCGGCTTGCCGGTAATATCGGATTTGATCTGAGTCCAGAGAAGAGAATTGGCGGATCCTCCCATTGCACGGAGAACTTCCACATCTGCTCCTGCTTCCTTTGCCACCTCCAGGTTGTGCTTCAGGGAAAGTGCCACGCCTTCCATGCAGGCACGTACCATATGGCCCTTGGTCTTGGCGAAATCCAGTCCGTAAAATACGCCCTTTGCGTTCGGGTTCCAGATCGGGGAACGCTCACCGGACATATATGGAAGGAATACCACACCGTCACTTCCCGGAGCGATCTTTTCTGCGATCTCATTGAGCTGATCCAGGGAAGAACCTTTTTCTTCTCCTGCCATCATACGCTCATAATCTGCGAACTCACGTTCAAACCAGCGCATGACACCACCGCCGCCGGTTGTGCCGCCCTGAAGGAGCCACTGTCCCGGAACTACGTGATATCCGAGGATCAGTCTGGGATCTGCCTTGTACTCGTCCATGCAGATACTCATTCCTCCGGCCTGTCCACCCTGTTCCTGTGTTTCACCGGAATGGATCACACCTGCACCAAGAGTTCCGCAGGCTGCATCAAGTCCACCGGCAACTACGGGAATCCCTTCTACAAGTCCACACTCTGCAGCTGCCTTCCCGGTAACTGTCCCAACCACATGGTCACAATCACAGATTTTCGGAAGAAATTCCATGGGGATTCCAAGACGTTCACACATCTTTTCATCCCAACATCCTTTCTTCATATTGAAGCAATGCAATCCATAGCCCTGTGACACATCCTGGGTAACCGCACCTGTCAGTTTAAATGCAATGTAGCTGTTGGACTGAAGGATTTTGTAGATTTTTGCGTATACCTCCGGAAGATTTTCTTTATACCAGAGGATCTTTGCAGTAGAATAAGAAGGCTGAAGAGAATTTCCCGCCACCTCAAAAATCTCCTCCTGTCCAATCTCCTGATTCAGTCTGTCACAAATAGACTGTGCTCTCGTATCCATCCAGATTGGTGTATTGGCCAGCACGTTTCCCTCTCTGTCAATTGGGATTGCAGACCAGCTCTGACCATCGATCCCGATTCCTGCAATCTCATCTGCAGTGATATCTGCCTTCTGTATGGTTTCCTTTGTTGCCCGGCAAACTGCATCCCACCATTCCTCAGGGTTCTGCTCTGCCCATCCCTCATGTGGATAATATACCGGATAGTCACCACTGGCTGCTGCAAGAACTTTTCCATTCCTGTCAAATACCGCAACCTTGCAGGCACTTGTTCCGATATCAATCCCCAATAAATATGATTTCATCATTTTGCTGCTCCCATGATTCTATTTTATCTGTTCAGAATACTTACAGATTTTCCTTCCATAATCTTTGTCTGAAGTTTCTCCATAAAAGGTTCCTCAGATCTTTCTTCTTTCTTTTCAAGATGCTCCAGAATAATCCTTGCAATCTCTTTGGCAATCCTGTCGGTGGGCTGTGATACGATCGTCAGCTTGGGACGGCACGCCCTTGCAAACTGAAGATTA
>ERZ773229.246-NODE-246-length-57487-cov-9.953980_pt1 | contig 57487 bp, 43 predicted proteins | sample MGYA00580992_ERZ773229 | MGnify/ENA primary metagenome ERZ773229 (study PRJEB29015, sample SAMEA2737795) | human gut metagenome | biome: human gut; feature: human-associated habitat; material: faeces | place: China | collected 2012 ... | reverse complement strand
CTGCATGATCATTGCCGTGGTTCTGATGATCGCTACCCTGCTGGTCATCAAGGCTGTGGTGTCCAAGAAGCACGCCGGTATCTTCCGGGAAATGGCTGAGGCCAACAAGGCCCTGGCTGGCAAATAAGATATAGTCTGTCTACATACTTACAGCAAAAAGAGACGCCCTCGGGCGTCTCTTTTTGCTGGCAAAAATTCCCACAGAATTTTCTGCCAAAGGGGTTTGCGGTCTGCTGCACGCATAATTTTGCCGCAAGCGACAGAATTTCACACTGGCTGTCTGAGAGGTATTTTTCCCCCACACACATGTCGCAGTGAAAAGTGATTTGAATTTTTTGCCGCCTGCGGGCGGCAAACTTTGTGAGGCTTTGGGGGGTGTATATGCGTAATCTATGTGTATACGGTATGCCACGTCCAACCACACCTCTTGTAAACTCTCCGTAGGGGCCGATGGCCCTGTTGCGGCGCCCAAAATTTCCGCGCTGCCTTACGGCGAACGCTTGAAATTTTGACCGCGGCCCCTCGCTCATCTCATTTCTTCTGCCACTGGCGGCAGCAACCCGCATCCCCACGAAAAAAGGGCGGTGCGCAAATGCGCACCGCCCTCTGCCGTTTCAAATCAAAACATCTTTTTCACATATTGGTCGTATTTGCTGGCGTTCATGACACTCTGGTAGGTATTCTTAAAGCGGGAAACGGTGAGACTGTTGAACTCCAGGATCTGCCGGTACTTCAGGGCCCCGGCGATGGCTGCGATACCGCAGCTGAAATAGCCGTAAGGAGCTGTCCGGGCGGCAACGGCTATCAGTGCGCCCACCAGAATCACCGAGATAACCACTCCGGCAATCTGCTTTTTCGGCTGAAGCAGGCGCCGATCCGCCTCCGTGATAACACCCTCCTCGACCATGGTCTTGGCTAACCGAGCCTGCACAGTGAAGGTGGAGATGGCATTGAGCACACAGGGGGCCGCCACAAAGAAGGTAAATAGGGCCAAAAACGCCTGCACAATAAAAATGGAAATACTGCTTTCGTTCAATGGAATTTCCTCCTAAAAAATTTTTCATGGTATCCTATATGCAAAACGGCCATACCGTCAAGCGTCGGTGTAAACGATGGACACATCATTCCGTCCGGTGGCGTACAGCATGTGGCCGTAGCTTAGGTCAAAGCCTACGATGTCGCCTACCTGCAGCACCCGCGGGCAATCCTCTACATCCACGATGCAGTGGTCGGAGGAACCGCCGATAATAGTCATGCCCGGCTCCCGGCAAATAAGGCTCTCCAAATCGCCTGCATCCGCCCGGCCGAAGGCCACCAGACCCCGCAGCCGTGTGCCCCGGTCCACATAGATGGGGCGGCGACCGAAGGCATCGATCATGGTCTCGCCCACAGGGTAGGTGGGCTTTTTTCGCAGCTCAACAATTTCGCCCTCCAGGTACATGGTGCCGCGCTGCAGGTAGCCCATGTCGGGGATGCCCCAATCCACCTGCAGATCCTTGGCCAGCAGCGCCGCCTCGCCGATACGCAGGTGATTGATGCCCGCAGGCATGACGCCTCTATGCACCAGCGGGTAGCTGCTGGTGGCCCCGCCGGAGACGATCTCCAGCTTACGGCCGATCTGCTCCTCCACGGCTCGGGCGATGTCCACCAGCTGCCCCAGATTGGCGGGGGTGGGGACAATGGAGCCATAACAGCCCAGGTTTACCCCTACACCAGCCAGGATCAGGTGGGGCAGCTCCCGCTCCACATGGCAGCAGGCACGGATCATTTCCGCCTTGTCCCAAAAACCCTCCCGCAGATCGCCGAGATCTGCCATGAGGATGACCTTGTGAGTGAGGTTTTGTCTGGCGCAGACATTTTCCAGGGCATTCAGTGTGGAAACATCACTTTGCAGCGAATAATCCGCCAGGTGCGGCAGGCTCTCCAGCTCGCTCATGCCCGGCACACGCAGCAGTAGGAAGGGGCCGTCTACGCCTTCTCTGCGCCAAAGCTCTATCTGCTCCAGCCGGCTGGTGGCCAGCTGCGCCGCACCGCACTCTTTATAGAGCCGTGCAATCTCCGGCAGTCCGCCAACGCCCTTGATCACGCCGGCGACATTGATGCCGCAGGCCCTGCAGCGGGAAATGATTTGGGTAAAATTGTTGCGAAGCTTGTCCCGCCGGATCACTAGGCGGGGGAATTGTCTATCCATGGTCATACCTCGACCTTTCAGAATCTTTGCAGATAAAATCAGTATACCACACTATGCGGGGAATTGCCATTATTTTTTTCCCGTGCGCCCCTCAAAATGCGTAAAAACCTTGACCAATTCACAAAGAACAAGATGATGATTTTTTCTTTTTTAGAAAAAATGACAAAATCTAAAAAACCAGGTTGACAGATGTAGTGCATGGGTGTATTATGCCCACATCAGAAAACAAAGGAAAGGAGAAAGCAGAATGAAGCGTTTTGTGAGCAGCAGCATGATGATGGAGATGTGCATGCCCATGTGCATGTGCATGTTTTCCTGCGCTCATAACAGCCATCTGCTTTCCCAAAATGCCTGAGCGGTTTTTGAAGCCGCAGGGTTCGCTTATCACAGCGGGAAGTCACTTGGCTTCCCGCTGTTTTATTTTTGCAAAGGAGGATAACCCCATGAAAAAGCTTTACCGTCTTTACACCACCGGCTGGCGAATGTGTCCTCCGGGCACGAACAGGTAAAAACAACCGAGAAGATATACAACCAATTCAATTTATTTAGAAATAAAAAGGAGAACAAAACCATGAAAAAGACTACCAAGCTCACCGCTCTGGTCCTGGCCCTTGTGCTGACCCTGGCCCTGGCCCTCACCGGCTGCGGCAAGAAGACCACCACCATTCAGATTGCTGTCCCCAATGACACCACCAACGAGGCCCGTGCCCTCCTTCTGCTGGAGCAGCAGGGCATCATCAAGCTGAAGGACGGCGCTGGCATCACCGCCACCAAGAACGACATTGTGGAAAATCCCCACAATGTGGAGATCGTGGAGGCTGAGGCCGCCCAGCTGCCCAACGTGAGACAGGATGTGGACTACGCCGTTATCAACTCCAACTACGCCATCAATGCCGGCCTCAATCCCCTGAAGGATGCCCTGGCCATCGAGGGTTCCTCCTCCGCTTACGGCAACATCCTCTGCGTCAAGGAGGGCAATGAGAACGAGCCCAAGATCCTGGCTCTGAAGGCTGCCCTGGAGAGCAAGCAGGTGGCTGACTTCATCACTGAGAAGTATGCCGGCTCCGTGGTCAGCACCGTCACCAATCCCACCGACGGCTATGACGCCTCTGTTGATTACGCTGCCCTGAACGGCACCACCATCTCCGTCGCCGCCTCTCCCACGCCTCACGCCGAGATCCTGGAGGTTGCCAAGACCATCCTGGCCGCTAAGGGCATCACCCTGGACATCCAGAGCTACAATGACTATGTTGTGCCCAACACCGTGGTAGAGGACGGCACTGTAGACGCCAACTACTTCCAGCACCTGCCCTACCTGGAGGACTTCAACAAGGAGCAGGGTACGCATATTGTGTCCATCGCCACCATCCATGTGGAGCCCATGGGTCTCTACGGCGGCAAGCAGACCTCTTTGGACGCCCTGACGAAGTAATTTAGAAACGAGGGAAACAAACATGATTGAGCTCAAGCACATATGCAAAACATTTGACTCCGGTGGGGGAGAAGTGGAAGCGCTGAAGGATGTTTCCCTCACAATAGAAAAGGGCGAAATATACGGCATCATCGGCATGAGCGGCGCCGGCAAAAGCACCCTGGTGCGGTGTATGAACCTGCTGGAGCGGCCCACCTCCGGCGAGATTTGGGTCAACGGGCAGGAGCTGGAGAAGATGACCCCCAAGGAGCTGCGCCGGGCCCGGGGAGAGATCACCATGATCTTCCAGCACTTTAACCTCCTGATGCAGCGCACCTGCCTGCGCAATGTGTGCTTCCCCATGGAGCTGGGCGGCATGAAAAAGGCTGATGCCGAAAAGCGGGCCCGGGAGCTTTTGGACCTGGTGGGCCTGCCGGATAAGGCTAATGCCTACCCGGCCCAGCTCTCCGGCGGCCAGCAGCAGCGTGTAGCCATTGCCCGGGCCTTAGCCACCAAGCCCAAGGTGCTGCTATGCGACGAGGCCACCAGTGCCCTGGATCCCAACACCACCCACCAGATCCTCCAGCTGATCCGGGAGCTGAACCGGGAGCTGGGTATCACCGTGGTCATCATTACCCACCAGATGAGCGTGGTGAAGGAAATCTGCGATAAGGTCGCCATTTTGGACGGCGGCGAGGTGGCAGAGGAGGGCCTGGTATCGGCGGTGTTTGCCGCCCCCAAGTCCGCAGCCGGCCGGCGGCTGGTATTCCCCGGCGGGGCCGATGCCCTGGTGTCCGATCCCGCCTCGGAGCGCCGTGTGCGGCTTATTTTCCGGGACAGCCAGACCACCGGTATTCCCCTGGTGGCCCGGTTGGCGGCGGAGGAGAGCATCTACTGCAATGTCATCTCCGCCAGCACCCAGCGGCTGTCCCGGGAGGTCTACGGCAGCATGCTCCTGGGCATCCCCAGCGGCCAGTTCGACCGGGCCGTGGACTTTATTAAGGCATATCCCAACATTCAGGTAGAGGAGGTGGAGCACAATGTACAGTGACCTGTTTTCTGCGGAATCCCTGGCGGACCTGCAAACGGTGTTGCCTCAAATTCCCTTTGCCATTTGGGAAACGCTCTATGTGACGCTGCTCTCCACTCTCCTGGCCACGGTCATCGGCCTGCCTTTGGGCGTGCTGCTGGTGGTGGGCGAAAAGGGCGGTGTGCTGCCCCTGCCCAAGGGCGTGATGCATGCGCTGAATGTGCTCATCAACCTCCTGCGGTCCATACCGTTCCTGATTCTGATGATTATGGTATTCCCTCTGTCCCGGCTCATCATCGGCACCGCCGTGGGCACAGCGGCGACCATCGTGCCCCTGGTGGTGGCGGCCTTCCCGTTTATTGCAAGACTGGTGGAGGGCAGCCTCCGAGAGGTGGATCCCAATATCATTGAGGCGGCCCAGAGCATGGGTGCTACCCCTGGGCAGATTATCTGCCGGGTGATGATTCCCGAGAGCGTTCCCAGCCTGCTGCAAAATGTGACCATTGCCCTGACTACCATTTTGGGCTACTCGGCCATGAGCGGTATCATCGGCGGCGGCGGCCTGGGCAAGATTGCCATCGACTACGGCTATTACCGCTATAAGTACCTGGTGATGCTGGTGGCGGTGATTCTGCTGGTGCTGCTGGTACAGGTGCTGCAAACCATTGGCACAAAGCTGGCCATCCATAGCGACAAGCGCCTGAAGAAGTAAAAAGGGACACACTGCAAAAGAGTTGTTCGCTGAAATAAGACGAGTAAGCATTCCAAAGAGGATTGCTTACTCGTCTTTTTATGTTGTTTTGAATGTGACAATTAAATGCACTTTCATGAGCCTCTTGAAGGAGGGTCACATGCAAAAATTGGGCCGTGCAGCAGCGTATCCGCTGTAGCTGAGCCGCCCATATCGGACGCTGATCTCGGCGCCAGAATCGGCTTTGCCATATCTGATCGAACCGCTTTTCCACAGTGTCCGCTCCCACAAATAAACGCGGGGACGAAAGGCTGAGTAACACCTTTCGTCCCCGCATTCCGGGTGGGCCTATTTGGCAGCAAGCCCTATTCCCATGTGTAAGCCGCGCGGCTTACTTGTCGTACATCTCGATGAGCTTGAGCAGGTGCTCGTAACGAGCCTTGGCCTCGTCCTCGTTGCGCTGGAAGAGCACACCGGCACGATCCGGGAACTCGCGGGTCAGGCGAGAGTAACGGGCCTCGTTCATCAGGAACTCCTGATAGCCGCCGGCAGGTGCCTTGGAATCCATGGAGAAGCGCTGGCCGGCCGGTGCGGCAGGATTGAAGCGGAACAGGTTCCAGTAGCCACATTCCACAGCCTTCTTCATTTCCTTCTGGCAGTTCATCATGCCGCCCTTGATGGAGTGCATCTCGCAGGGGCTGTAGCCGATGATCAGGGACGGGCCGTGATAGGCCTCGGCCTCGGTGATGGCCTTGATGGTCTGCGCGGGGTTGGCGCCCATGGCCACCTGTGCCACGTACACATAGCCGTACTGCATGGCGATCTCGGCAAGGCTCTTCTTCTTCACTTCCTTACCGGCTGCGGCAAACTGGCAGACCTGGCCGATGTTGGAGGCCTTGGATGCCTGTCCGCCGGTGTTGGAATAGACCTCAGTATCGAAGACGAAGATGTTCACATCCTGCTTGGAGGCGATAACGTGATCCAATCCGCCGTAGCCGATGTCGTAGGCCCAGCCATCGCCACCGAAGATCCACATGGACTTCTTGGCCAGATACTCCTTCTTGCTCAGCAGGTCAGCCGCAATGGTGCAGGCCTCGCAATCGCAGAACAGGGCGCCCTTTGCCTTCAGCTCGGCAGCGTGCTCGGCGAACTGAGGATTGGCGGCCAGCTCCTCCACGGTGCAGATGCTCTCCTCCAGAGCCTTGACAAAGGCCTTGGTGGGCTCAGCATTGGCGGTGCCATCGTCCATGGTGTCCAGCCAAGCCTGAGCGGCAGCCTTCAGCTCGGGACGGGCCCACTCGATGTTCACCAGGCGGCGGGTCTCGGCGGCCAGATCCTCACGGATCTTGTTCTGGCCAACGAACATGCCCAGGCCGTGCTCGGCGTTATCCTCAAAGAGGGAGTTGCACCATGCGGGGCCGTGGCCCTCCTTATTGGTGCAGTAGGGAGAGGTAGCCGCAGGACCGCCCCAGATGGAGGAGCAGCCGGTGGCGTTGGAGATATACATATGGTCGCCGAACAGCTGGGTCACCAGACGGGCATAGCTGGTCTCGGCGCAGCCGGCGCAGGAGCCGGAGAACTCCAGCATGGGCTGCTTGAACTGGCTGCCCTTGACGGAATTATCCTGCATATCCTTCTTCTCAGTGACCTTGCTGACGCAGTAATCAAACACATCCTGCTGCGCAAGCTCACCTTCCTGAGAAACCATAGACAGGGCGCTCACCGGGCACACGCCGATACATACGCCGCAGCCCATGCAATCCAGAGGAGACACGGCCATGGTGTACTGGTACACACCCTTGCCCTTGCCGGCCTTCACATCCACGATCTTGGCGGCCTCGGGAGCGTTCTTAGCCTCCTCGGCGGTCAGCGCGAAGGGACGGATGGTAGCGTGGGGGCAGACATAGGCGCACTGGTTGCACTGGATGCACTTGGTGCTGTCCCAGGTGGGAACGGACACGGCTACACCGCGCTTCTCATAGGCGGAGGCGCCCAGCTCAAACTGGCCGTCCACATGGTCCACAAAGGCGGAAACGGGCAGGCTGTCGCCGTCCATCTTGCCCACGGGCTCCAGGATCTCCTTGACCATCTTCACCAGCTCGGGCTTGCCCTTGAGCTGCTTGGGCTCCTTGGTATCCACGGCGTTGGCCCAGTCGGCGGGCACATCGATCTTCTTGTAGGCGGTGGCGCCCAGGTCGATGGCCTTGTAGTTCATATCCACCACGTCCTGGCCCTTCTTCAGATAAGAGGCCTTGGCCTTCTCCTTCATGTAGCGGATGGCGTCCTCCTGAGGCATGACCTTGGCCAGGGTGAAGAAGGCGGACTGGAGAATGGTGTTGTTGCGCTTGCCCATGCCGATCTCGATGGCCAGGTCAATGGCGTCGATGGTGTAGAGCTGGATGTTATTCTTGGCGATGTAGCGCTTGGCATCGGCCTTCAGATGATGGTTCAGCTCGTCCATATCCCACTGGCAGTTGATCATGAACACGCCGCCGGGCTTGACGTCGTTGACCATCTTGAAGCCCTTGGTGATATAGCTGGGGTTGTGGCAGGCCACAAAGTCGGCCTTGTTGATATAATAAGGAGAACGGATGGGCTTATCACCGAAGCGCAGATGGCTGATGGTGACGCCGCCGGTCTTCTTGGAGTCGTACTGGAAGTACGCCTGGACATATTTGTCGGTATGGTCGCCGATGATCTTGATGGAGTTCTTGTTGGCGCCCACGGTGCCGTCGCCGCCCAGGCCCCAGAACTTGCACTCGATGGTGCCGGGAGCTGCGGTGTTGGGGCAATTCTCGTCCTCGGGCAGGGAGAGGTTCGTCACATCATCCACGATGCCGATGGTGAACTGGCGCTTCATCTCGTCCTTCTTCAGCTCGTTGTAAACGGCGAAAACGGAGGCAGGAGGCGTATCCTTGCTGCCCAGGCCGTAACGGCCGCCGATGACCTTCACGTCGTTCCAGCCGGCGTTGGCAAGAGCTGTAACCACATCCTGGTACAGAGGCTCGCCCATGGCGCCGGGCTCCTTGGTGCGGTCCAGCACGGCGATCTTCTTCACGGAAGCGGGGAAGGCCTCCAGCAGCTTCTCGGGAGCGAAGGGGCGGTACAGACGTACCTTTACCAGGCCCACCTTCTCGCCGTGGGCGTTCAGGTAATCGATGACCTCCTCGGCCACATCGCAGATGGAGCCCATGGCTACGATGACACGGTCGGCCTCGGGATGGCCATAGTAGTTAAACAGCTTATAGTCGGTGCCCAGCTTGGCGTTGACCAGGTCCATGTACTTCTCCACCACAGCGGGCAGCTCTGCATAGTACTTGTTGCAGGCCTCGCGGTGCTGGAAGAAGATGTCGCCGTTTTCGTGGCTGCCGCGCATATGGGGATGCTCGGGGTTCAGGGCGTGGCGGCGGAACTCAGCCACAGCGTCCATATCGCACATGTCCTTCAGGTCCTCGTAGTCCCAAACGGCGATCTTCTGGATCTCGTGGCTGGTACGGAAGCCGTCAAAGAAGTTGATGAACGGCACCTTGCCGGAAAGGGCAGCCAGATGGGCCACAGGAGACAGGTCCATGACCTCCTGAACATTGCCCTCGCACAGCATGGCAAAGCCGGTCTGGCGGCAGGCCATAACGTCGCTGTGGTCGCCGAAGATGTTCAGCGCCTGGGTGGACACGGTACGAGCGGATACATGGAACACGGCGGGCAGCTGCTCGGCTGCGATCTTGTACATATTGGGGATCATCAGCAGCAGGCCCTGAGAGGCGGTGTAGGTAGTGGTCAGAGCACCGGACCCGAGAGAGCCATGAACGGCGCCGGCTGCACCGGCCTCGGACTGCATCTCAACCACCTTGACCTGGGTGCCGAAGATGTTCTTCAGGCCGTTAGCGGACCACTGGTCCACAAAGTCGGCCATGGGGGACGACGGGGTGATGGGGTAGATGGCCGCTACTTCCGAAAACGCATAGGATACATGCGCGGCGGCGTTGTTGCCATCCATGGACTTCATTTTTCTTACCATGTTGTTTCTCCTTCCTTTTATTCATCCGTTTTATCGGGTTTTCTTGCAGGAATCTTTCGCATTGTTCATAGTAGCACAAATCTGTAGAGATGTAAACGCTATTTTTGTATCTTTCGTCGTAATAATACTTTTTCATTGTCCTGCACAAAAATTCTCAAATTGGCCGCTTACTTTTTTTATAATTTTGTTTCATGCGGCGTGATTTTGTGGTAAAATAAGGATAATTTGGCAAGCAGGCTTAAAAAGGTCTCATGGAATTCCCATTGCCAGGTGAAAAAACAGACCCGTTTTCTTTTGCAATATGCGAGTAAAAGAAAAACATCTCGGCCTGCAAGTGGGGAATTCTGACGTTATATATCAAAGCTGCATACACAGCAGACTGCAGTCTTTTTGCCGGGGTATTCTACGGGATTTTTCGGCAAGTTTAAAGAAGGAGTGGGCTATATGGTTGTGACGGTGCGCTCTTTGGGCTTGGGTGGCATCAATGGATACGAGGTCAGTGTGGAGTGCTTTCTCTCCGGCGGTCTGCCTGCCTTCGATATCGTAGGCCTGCCGGATGCGGCAGTGAAGGAGGCCCGGGAACGGGTCCGGGCGGCGGTAAAAAACTGCGGGTCCAAGTATCCTGTCAGCCGTATCACCGTAAATCTGGCCCCAGCGGGCCGGCGCAAGGAGGGCACCGTATATGACCTGCCTATCCTGCTGGGCATCCTGGCGGCGTCAGAGGAGATCCCGCCGCTGCCAGCGGATGCAGCCTTTGTGGGAGAGCTGAGCCTTACCGGGCGGCTGCGCCCCATAAGCGGTGTGCTGCCCATGGCCATGGCGGCGGCCCGGGCCGGAATCAGGCAGCTCTATGTGCCGGCGGAAAACGCAGCGGAGGCCACCTTGGCCGAGGGCATGACGGTATACGGCGTGGAAAATGTGGAGCAGCTGGTGGCCTATCTGCGGGGACAATCATCCCTCGCCCCTGCTCCTATCTGGAAGCCGGAGAGTGCCGGGCAGGTGGGCGGACCGGACTTTGCCGACGTCATGGGCCAGGAAAACGTAAAGCGGGCCCTGGAAATTGCCGCCGCAGGCGGCCACAATGTCCTACTCATTGGGTCTCCGGGGCCGGGCAAGTCTATGCTGGCCAGACGTCTGCCCTCTATCCTGCCGGATATGACCCGGACGGAGAGTCTGCAGACCACGGAAATTTACTCCGTGGCGGGCCTTACGGAGGCCCGGCATCCGCTCATCACCCGCAGGCCATTCCGCAGCCCCCACCACACGGCCTCGGCGGTGTCCCTCACCGGCGGCGGCGCAGTGCCCAGACCCGGGGAAATCTCCCTGGCCCACAACGGCGTGCTGTTTTTAGATGAGCTGCCGGAGTTTGACAAGGCCGCCATGGAGACCCTTCGCCAGCCTTTGGAGGATGGTGTGGTGACCATCACCCGGGCCTCAGGCTCCCTGACCCTACCCAGCCGTTTTATGCTGGTGTGCGCCATGAATCCCTGCCGATGCGGCTGGTACGGCCATCCTGACCACCGATGCACCTGCACGGAGCGGCAGGTGGAGAGCTATATGCGCCGCATCTCCGGCCCGCTGCTGGACCGCATCGACCTGCACATCGAGGTGCCGTCGGTGGACTATGAGGCCATGCGCCGCAAGGACACCCCGGAGTGTTCCCGGGATATTCAAAGGCGGGTAAACGCTGCCCGGGCCGTGCAGCAGGCGCGCTATGCCGGGACGGAGGTTTCCTGCAACGCTTACATGACCCCGCCTATGATCGGCAAATACTGCGTCCTGGATGAAAAGTGCGAAAAGATCATGCACAGTGCCTTTGACCGTCTGGGTCTCACCGGCCGCAGCCATGACCGCATATTGCGGGTGGCCCGGACCATCGCTGACCTGGACGGATCGGAGCACATCCGCCCGGAGCACATTGCCGAGGCCATCCAGTACCGCAGCAGCAGTATGCTGAAATAAAAGCATCCGTAGGGACGGACGACCCTGTCCGCCCGCCCCATCCCCAACCACTATATTAATATAAGGAGAACCCCCATGCACGAGATCATCCTCTGCAAGCTGGGCGAGGTAGTCCTCAAGGGCCTCAACCGCCACAGCTTTGAAACCAAGCTCATGAGTAACATCCGTCGCCGGACACAGAAATTCGGCAAGTTCAAAATCTACTCCCGGCAGAGCACCATCTATGTGGAGCCTATGTCGGATAGCTGCGACCTCACCGGGGCCTACGCCGCCTGTAAGCAGGTTTTTGGCCTCATCGCCATCGCCCGGGCCGTGCCCTGCGAAAAGAGTAAGGAGGCCATTTTGGAGACCGCCAAGGCCTATCTGGGCGATAGCCTCCGCCGCTCTGGCAGCTTCAAGGTGGAGAGTAAGCGGGCGGACAAGTCCTTCCCCATGAGCTCCATTCAGATCAGCCAGTGGGTGGGCGGCATGCTCCACGATGCCTTCCCCCATCTGAAGGTGGATGTCCACACCCCGGAGCTGACAGTGTATGTGGAAATTCGTGAGGATGCGGCCTATGTCCACGCTCCGGCTGAGCCTGCCGCCGGCGGCCTGCCCTTGGGCATGGGCGGCAGCGCATTGAGCCTGCTCTCCGGCGGTATCGACTCCCCGGTGTCCTCCTACATGATGGCAAAGCGGGGCGTGGTGCTGGAGATGCTCCACTTCGCTGCGCCTCCCTACACCTCCGACCTGGCCCGGCAGAAGGTCCTGCAGCTGGCCCAGGAGCTGACACCCTGGTGCGGCCGCATGAGCGTTCACATCATGCCCCTGACGGAAATTCAGGAGCAGATCCGTAAGCAGTGCCCGGAGGAATACTTCACCCTTATCACCCGGCGGTTTATGATGCGCATTGCCGATAGGCTGGCCAAGGAATTTGATTGCCGGGCCCTCGTCACCGGCGAAAACCTGGGCCAGGTGGCCAGCCAGACTATGGAGGCCCTGCGGGTCAGCGAGGATGTGACGGACCTGCCTGTGCTGCGGCCGCTCATCGGCATGGACAAGGAGGAAATCGTCCGCATCGCCCGGCACATCGGCACCTTCGATACCTCTATCCTCCCCTATGAGGATTGCTGCACGGTCTTTACCCCCCGGCACCCCAAGACCAAGCCTCATGTGGAGGAGGTGCGGGAGATCGAGAGCGTGCTGGATATCGACGGCCTGATGGAGCGGGCCATGAGAGAGCGGGAAGTGGTTAAAGTCAAGCTGTAAGGAGCGGTTTCTATGTCTCATAAAGCGGAGATCATTGCCGTGGGCTCGGAGCTGCTGCTGGGCAATGTGGTCAATACCGATGCCCGATACGTCTCAGAAAAGATCGCATCTGCCGGGGTGGATGTGCTCTACCATACAGCAGTGGGCGACAATCCCCGGCGCCTGCGACAGGTGACGGATATTGCGCGGAGCCGCTGCGATCTGCTGATCTTCATCGGCGGCCTGGGTCCCACCTATGACGACCTGACCAAGGAGACCGTCTGCGCCGCCTTTGGCCTGGAGCTGGAGTTTCACCAGGACGTCATGGAAGAAATCAAAGCCTATTTCAAAAACGTTTTCCGCCGGGAGATGCCGGATTGCAACCGTCGACAGGCATTCCTGCCCAAGGACTGCGCGGTATTTCATAACCCCGTGGGTACCGCCCCGGGCTGCCTGTTTACAGTGGAGGGCGTGACAGTGGCTATGCTCCCGGGCGTTCCTCACGAGTGTCGCTATCTCACGGACCACGCCCTGCTTCCCTATCTGCAGGCCCGGCAGGAGGGCGTGATTTTATCTCACACCCTGCACGTTTTCGGCCTTACGGAGCCCAAGGTACAGAAGCTGCTGGACGACCTCATGGACTCTGCCCAAAACCCCAGTCTGGCTCCCTATGCTAAGGCTGCGGAGGTTCAACTGCGCATCACCGCTAAGGCGGAGACAGCGGAAATGTGCGAGACCCTTATGGCCCCGCTATTGGCCGAGGTGCGGCGGCGGCTGGGCGAGCACATCTGCGGCGTGGATATGGGAGATCCGGAGGTCTGCGCTGTGAAGACGCTGAAAGCCCGGTCTCTCACCGTTTCTGCTGCCGAGAGCTGTACCGGAGGGCTAATCGCCAAACGCATCACGGACGTGGCGGGGGCGTCGGCGGTTTTTCCTGGGGGCGTGGTGTCCTATACCAACGGGGTCAAGAAAAGCATACTGGGGGTGCCCGGTAATATTTTGGCGCAGTTTGGTGCTGTGTCGGAGCCGGTGGCCAAGGCCATGGCAGAGGGCGCCCGGCGCATTATGAAAAGCGACCTGGCCCTGTCGGTGACGGGCCTGGCCGGTCCCGACGGGGACGACCGGGGCAATCCCGTAGGCACCGTTTACATCGGTCTGGCCGCCCCGGGCGGCACGGAGGTGACGCATCTTGTGCTCAAGGGCGGACGCGAGAGCATCCGACAGCAGGCGGCGGACTATGCACTGGTCCTGCTGAACCGGCACCTATATAATTCAGTTCAGAAAGCCAAAGGAGAAGATGAATATGGCAAAGAATAATGTACCCATGGATTCCTACACCCGGCAGCAGGAGGCCATCCGCAAGGCCAAGGGAAACCCCAATAAGAACATACACCACAAGAAAAATAACTCCAACTACGGCGGCGGCGACTATCAGAGGACAAAAGCCGCTCAGGCGGCCAAAAAGCCCGAAAGAGTCAAGCTGCCCCTGTGGCTGAAGATCACCCTGGGTGTGATGTTCGGCGTACTGGCGGCAGCGCTGATCCTGCGGATGACGGTGTATAAGGACAGCCTGTTTATGAACTATCTGACCTCGCTCCTGCTGGGCCTGGCCTGCGCGGTGCTGTTTTACACCCGGCGGTTCCGCAACACCCAGAAGGATGGGAAATTGTATAATGTCGTGTCTGTAATTCTGGCCATCATGGCGCTCATCTACGGCATAATGGGTCTGGCGGGACTTTTGAGCTATTTCGGAATTTTGTAATTTCCCTGTTGACAAACACGCCTTTTGTGGTAAAATGACAAGCAATACAGCATAAATGCATGGATGGGGAGCAGTAACCCCAGGCTATCGGTGCCAAGAGATCCGCCGGTTTGGTGCGAGGCGGAGACCGGGTCTGCGGTGAATATCACCCCGGAGCTTCCGGCTGAACAGGAGGGAACTCTCAGTAAGCACGGACGGCGGAGGGCCGTTATCAACCCTCACCCACGGATGGTGGGGCGGAGTGGCCGCCTGGGGGCGGCAACAAGAGTGGTACCGCAGAGGTTTGTTTTTCGCCTTTGTCTCTTAGTGAGGCAAAGGCGTTTTTTTACTGGCGAAAAATCTTTGATTTTTCTGCCAAAAGGCTTGCAGTCTGCTGCGCGCATAATTTTGCCGCAGGCGGCAAAATTCCACACTGGCAGCCTGAGAGGTATTTTCTCTCACGCACATGTCGCGAGAGAAAATGATTTGATTTTTTCGCGTCTGCGGACGCGAACTCTGCGAGGCATTGATTTCGTTTTCAATTTTGTTTTCAAAATACGCATAATATATGGAGGTACATCATGGAGTACAAAAGCACACTGAACATGAGCAAGAGCGGCTTTCCCATGCGGGCGGGGCTGCCCAAGCGGGAGCCGGAGATGCTCAAGCACTGGGAGGAGCTGGACCTGTATAACGAGCTGCTGAAAAAGAATGAGGGCAAGCCCCTGTTTTCCCTGCACGACGGCCCTCCCTTCTCCAACGGCGCCCTGCACATGGGCCACGCCCTGAACAAGTCCCTGAAGGACTTTATTACCCGTATGTACGCCATGCGGGGCTACTACACCCCCTATATCCCCGGCTGGGACAACCACGGTATGCCTATTGAAAGCGCCATCATCAAGCAGAACAAGCTCAACCACAAGGCCATGAGCGTGGCGGATTTCCGCACGGCCTGCCACGAGTTTGCTGACCACTACATTGATGTGCAGCGGGAGGGCTTCAAGCGCATGGGCGTGGTGGGCGATTGGGAGCATCCCTACAAGACCATGGACCCGGGCTTTGAGGCCCAGGAGGTCCGGGTGTTCGGCAAGATGTACCGCAACGGCCACATCTACAAGGGCCTCAAGCCCGTATATTGGTGCGCCCACGACGAGACAGCTCTGGCTGAGGCTGAGATCGAATACAAGGACGATCCCTGCACCACGGTGTATGTGAAGTTCCCCATGAACGATGACCTGGGCAAGCTGAGTCATCTGGACAAGAGCAAGCTTTTCTTCGTCATCTGGACCACCACCATCTGGACCCTGCCCGGGAACCTGGCCATCGCCCTGCATCCCGATGAGAGCTACGCCGTGGTGAAGGCCCCCAACGGGGAAATGTACATCATGGCCGAGGCCCTGGTGGAGAAGGTCATGAAGATCGGCGGCTTTGACAGCTATGAGATCGTGGAGACCCATCCCGGCTCCTTTTATGAAAATATGCTGGCCAGCCATCCCTTCCTGCCCAAGACCAGCCGGCTGGTTTTGGCGGACTATGTAACCATGGACAGCGGTACCGGCTGCGTCCATACCGCCCCGGGCTTCGGCGCCGACGACTACGAGACCTGCAAGCGCTACGGCATGGAGATGGTGGTGCCCGTGGACGACCAGGGCCGCCACACCGACTATGCCGGCAAGTACGCCGGAATGGGGACCGACGAATCGAATCCCGTCATCCTGGAGGACATGAAGAAGGCCGGCTCCCTCTTTGCCAGCGAGGAGATCGTACACAGCTATCCCCACTGCTGGCGCTGCAAGAATCCCATTATCTTCCGGGCCACGCCTCAGTGGTTCTGCTCCGTGGATTCCTTTAAGGACGAGGCCATTGCTGCCTGTGACGATGTGCGCTGGGTCCCTGCCTGGGGTAAGGACCGTATGCGCTCCATGATCCTGGAGCGCACCGACTGGTGCATCAGCCGCCAGCGCCGCTGGGGTCTGCCCATCCCCGTGTTCTACTGCAAGGACTGCGGCAAGCCCATCTGCACCGAGGAGAGCATTGAGGCGGTGGCGTCCCTATTTGAAAAGAAAGGCTCCAACGCCTGGTTTGACATGGAGGCAGAGGATATTTTGCCCCAGGGCTTTACCTGCCCCCACTGCGGTAAGCAGGCCGGCTTTGAAAAGGAGACAGACACCTTGGACGGCTGGTTTGACTCCGGCTCCACCCACTTTGCCGCTATGGAGCGGGACCAGGGCTTCTGGCCTGCTACCATGTATATTGAGGGCTTGGATCAGTATCGCGGTTGGTTCCAATCCTCCCTGCTGGTGGCTGTGGGCGCCCTGGGTCGGGGCGCACCGTTTAAGGAGTGCGTGACCCACGGCTGGACCGTGGACGGCGAGGGCAAGGCCATGCACAAGTCTCTGGGCAACGGCATGGATCCGGCAGAGATTTTCGACAAGTACGGTGCGGATCTGCTGCGTCTGTGGGCCGGCTCCAGTGACTACCATGTGGATGTGCGCTGCTCGGACGAGATTTTCAAGCAGCTCTCCCAGAACTACCTGAAGTTCCGCAACACCTGCAAGTTCTGCCTGGATAACCTGGTGAATTTCGATCCCAACGACCTGGTAAAGCCCGGGGATATGCTGCCCCTGGACAAGTGGGCCGTGACAAGGCTTAACGATCTTATCGGCAAGGTCTTTGGCTGGTACGACAACTACGAGTTCCACTCCGTGTCCCATGCCATCAATGACTTCTGCGTGGTGGATCTGAGCAGCTTCTACTTTGACATTATCAAGGACCGGCTGTACTGCGATGAGGCGGATGGCCTGCAGCGCCGCAGCGCACAGACCGCGCTATATCTCATTCTGGACGCCATGACCCGGATGTTTGCGCCTATTCTGGCCTTCACCTGCGACGAGGTGTGGCTGGCAATGCCCCACCGGGCCGAGGACGATGGGCGCAATGTCCTCTTTAACGAGATGGTGCAGCCCTACACCGAGTATGCCCTTTCCGAGGAGGAAATGGTCAAGTGGAGCCGCATTGTCACCCTGCGCAGTGCCGTGAACGGCGCGCTGGAGCAGGCCCGGGCGGACAAGGTCATCGGTAAGAGCCTGGAGGCTGCCGTGGATTTGACCGTGCCGGAGGAGGACGCCTTCCTGGCGGAAATGGATGCGGACGAGGTGGCGGATCTATTCATCGTGTCTCAGGTAAAGCTGACCGTGGGCGACGAGATGAAGGTGGCTGTGGAGGCCGCTCAGGGCGTCAAGTGCGGACGCTGCTGGAAGGTACTGCACAGCGTAAAGGCCGTGGGCGAGCATGAGGCTCTGTGCCCCCGCTGCGCCGCTGTGATGGCCAAGCTGCCGAAGGTAGAATAAAACACTTGCATTTCCTGCAAAAGTGTGTATAATAATGGGGTGGAACGAGTTTGTTCCACCCCATTTATCCATATCCGGGCTTGTAGCTCAGCTGGGAGAGCGTTCGGTTCGCATCCGAGAGGTCGAGGGTTCGAATCCCTTCAGGTCCACCATAAGTCCACTGTAATTTTGATAGAATTACGGTGGACTTTTTTAGGCAATGTAAATAATTGAATCCACATACAGGAGTGCGATTTCATGCGTGAGGTGCGATTCCATATTCATCGGAAATCCACATTTGCGGGAGTTCTTTTGCCGTATCGAATGTACATTAACGGTCAGTACATCGGAACAATACGCAACGGAAAATCACTGGATGCAAACGTTCCCAAAGCAGGCGTTTATTATATTGAGGATGATATTCTGTCTTCGCGAAACGCTGTGATATATGATAATGGGCTATCCGAATATAGCGTTGTAATAAAGCGAGCCGGAGGGTGGCGCACGGAATCATACAACGAGTTTTACATGGAGAAAGGTAACGTCTTGGAGCAACTGCCGTCTTTCCACTGGGAAAAGCTCTTTGAACTGCAGCAATCTATGTCTCAGAGTGAAAGGCTGCTCGCCCTTAGCGTGGAGTTTTGGATGTCCGCCATGGACGATTTGCAGGAGGTCCTTGCTTCAGAACATCTTTTTGAAATCATAGCCGCTTTACAAACAATCGGTGCACATAAGTATCACGATTTGCTTCTCAAAATTATGAATGACGATTTTGGTGATGTCCGTTTTCCGTTGGACGATAACCAGATCGAGCAGATGCAGCCGAAAATCGAGGACGCAAACCGGGCATTTTGGAAAAATAAGGGCGCAGAAGCGGAGTTTCGTGGAGCAGTCACGAATTTTCTGATAACAAACCTGGATGCTTCTGGCCACGTTTTTGAAGGAATAGATCAGTCATGAGATATTTTTCCACAGAGGGGCTACATTTCCGAAAACTACTGCACCCCCTTTTGCGCCGAAAATGCACCCCCTTGAAATTCTATTAAAGTTAGGGTTATTTGCCAAACGGGTATTGGACGAACACCTATTTCTTCAGCGGCGGCTTCGCCGTAAAGTGTTCGCTCTGATCCACAACAGAAAAGCGCCGTCTTGAAAGTGATTCCGAGACGGCGCTTTTCCTAATTATAATATTGAATGTACATATTTGTAAACTTGCGTCTGGAACACGAAAATGGTATAATATAGTCGTAATATTGTTACATCTTATTTTGTGATAACAACATGACTAAGCTCCTCATCAAGTAATCTGTGGAATGTTCATTTGCTGTATCGCCATGGCTTTATCCAATGGAGAACTATGAGCTATTGGCTTGCTAAGAAAATTTACCATAATAAGTGGGTTTAATTTAATCCTAAAATAATGAAAGAAGGCTCTCTGTTATGCAAGATTTAAATGCTACAATTTTCTTCAAGGCCAAATTTCATATTTACGCTACGAGCGGTGAGAACGATGACCTTCTGTGGAAACTTATATTAGACATTCGTTCTTGGATCACCAAAAAGCTGAATCGGCCCGGGTGCCATCCTGTTATTGAATCCTCCCTGCATAAGTGGACTTTCTTCAAGAAAGGCGGCAAGTTTTATGATTTGGAGCCACTAAATAGAGTATACGCCGAATCCGTTTTTCATCAGGCCGAGGACGAACCATCTAAAATTTCCTGGGCGTGCAAAATTGTGGAAAAGCCAGAGGTTGAAAGTGGTTATGCGCCTCGTGAATGGATTACTGAAATTGGTTATCAGGCCGACACAAACACTTCTGCGGAAATATCATATGTTGTGACTTTCAGCGATCAGGCGGGATTTATTGGGTTCTGCCAACCCGTACCGCAAGCGTCTATTCCAAATGTAATCAAAGCCCTACTTAGAGATACAAAGATTAAATGCAGTATTGGTCCAAATCAATTGTCCTACGATCCAATAAAACTTAAACCTGGCGATTTCCCCACTTTCGAGAAAGTATTGTTCAATCCTGATAGAGAAGTGCCGGTAATCTATTTGAGTCCACAGAGTTCTGATGAAGAACATAAGTGTTCACGGCTTCTTGTTGACCCGCAAAAATTAGCAGAAAATGTCACCGCAAACGCACTGGTATATTATTCCGATTCCCTCGATTTTACTCGAGAAATGAATTATCTTGGGAATAGCAATTATCTCTGCTCCGGAGGCGCAATACGGGTGTATCGTCCCCATATTGATGTGAGTGATGATAGTGACCCCCGACATCATAGGTTTATTGCTGCACATTTTATTGAAGAACACGGTGAAGAAAAAATCATCGATATTCTTCGTAGAGCATTGGCACAAGATGTCCATTTTTATGAAAGTCTTTTCCGAGTAGATGATTGTCGTTTCTTAATCGAAAACGATCATCGTAAAGCCAAAATCACACAAATTAAGAGCCAGAGTCAAGGCGAAATCCGTGCAGCCGAAGAACTAATTGATGAGGCCGCAGCGGAGCGTGAGGAGTCAGAGCGAAAAGTTCTCAAACTTCTGGATGAAAATAATCAGCTTAAATCTGAAATACATAGTTTCAAAGTTCGGGTTGAAATGCTCAAAGAACAATCTGAGAAATATAGGGAATTGGAAACTGCAACACAAGGGGTTCGTGGAATTGCTGTGTATCCGAATACACCTCAAGCCATTGCGAAGTATTTTGAAACAGTCTATCCCGATCGAATCGTGTTTACCGAGCGGGCATATCGCTCTATGGACGAATGCACCACAAAAAGCGATGTTCTATGGGAGGCGTTTTATCACATTGCAGTAGATTTATACAACCTGCTAAAGAGAAATCCAGCTACAGCGTTTACTGACTTTAAGGATTATACTGGGTGGGATTGTTCTCGTGGTGAAGGGGCTCAAACTCATGCTGACTCCAAGTTTATGCGTCAGCGTATTGACAAGTACAATGGGCAAGAAATAGACATTGAGCCTCATGTAAAAAATGGTTCGCAAGAAAGCGATCCCAAGTTTGTTCGCATACACTTTGCATATGATCCAAATGTTGCCGACAAAATCATCGTGGGACACTGCGGAAAACATCTTGACAATTACAGTACAAGAAAAGCTCGAAAATAATTATTGAGGTCTCATTCTTGGTTTTTTCTCTATTTTAGCGTTGTATTCTAAAACACTGATGTTATAGAGTGTGTGCTCTGATCCACAACAGAAAAGCGCCGTCTTGGAAGTGATTCCGGGACGGCGCTTTTTTGCTATCCGCACATTCGATTTCCGTTATTCCTCCTGCTGCAATGATTGCAGAAAGGAACAGGAGGGGAGGTTATACGGATGGAGAGCTTTGTCACAGATGGACGCACAGGGCTGAAATATGAATTGGTTGGAGACAGCTACCTGACCGGCGGCGAATTAAGCGCCTGTCTTGCGGATATTGACCGACAGGCAGAGGCGCTTTTTCTTCGGATAGTAAAACAAATGGCGGATGCCGAGGGCATTACGGAAACGCTGAAAGCCAGCGACCAAATGAAATGGGTCGGGCGGATGAATTCCTGCCGAGACCGTGCATCCGCACGACCTGTTGATCCAATCTGTCCGGTCCATTTATATACATACTGTTTCCTCCGCGAATCAGGTTTTTTCATAATCTTTATCGCTGGTGATACTACCGTTTCTTTGGAGCATAAATGCCATATTGACAGATCAGATTTAAAGCACTACAATGCTTGCAAAACGCAGATTTTAGCTTACGATACGGAGGCGTACCATGAACCGGGATTTAACGCAAGGCCCTGTCACCAGGTCCATGCTGCTGTTTGCCATCCCCATGATTTTAGGGGATCTATTGCAGCAGTGCTATAACATCGCCGACACGCTGATCGTAGGACAGTTCCTTGGGCGGGACGCCCTTGCGGCGGTGGGCTCGTCCTTTACGCTGATGACCTTTCTGACCTCCATCATCCTCGGCCTGTGCATGGGGAGCGGTGCGCTGTTTTCCATACGCTTTGGACAGCGGGATGAGAAGGCTCTTTGCGAAAACCTTTGCGCCTCTTTTTCCTTTATAGCGCTCGTCACTGCGCTCCTGAACATCTTATCGTTTGCCTGCCTGGACGGACTTCGCACATTCCTCCGGGTACCCGCCGAGGTCTGGGGCGATATGCGCGAATACCTGTTTGTGATCTTCATAGGCATTCCCGCCGTTTTCCTGTATAACTATTTCGCCTCTTTTTTGCGGGCGATCGGCAATTCCGTCATTCCTCTTGCCTTTTTAGCTGTTTCCGCTGTGCTGAACATCGCCCTTGATCTTTGGTTTGTCATCGGGCTAAATAGGGGCGTTGCCGGGGCGGCGGAGGCAACGGTGATCGCCCAATATATTTCGGGGATCGGCATCGCCGCTTATGCGTTTATGCGCTTCCCACAGGTGCGTTCGGTATGGAAGGTCAGTTGCCTGCGGCGCAGGCGCATCCGGGAGATCGTCTCCTTCTCCACGCTGACCTGCGTGCAGCAGTCGATCATGAACCTCGGCATCCTTATGGTGCAGGGGCTTGTTAACAGCTTCGGCCCCGTTGTGATGGCCGCCTTTGCCGCCGCTGTAAAAATCGACGCCTTTGCCTATATGCCGGTGCAGGACTTCGGCAACGCATTTTCCACCTTTATCGCACAGAATTACGGCGCAAAAGAGAGCGCGCGAATACGCGCGGGGCTAAAAAGTGCCGTGTGTATTTCCATGGCCTTCTGCGTGGTCATATCCGCCCTCGTCTTCGCATTTGCAAGACCCCTTATGGCGATTTTTGTGGATGCCGGAGAAACCGAAGTCATACTGGAGGGTGTGCGGTATCTGCGTATAGAAGGCGCGTTTTACTGTGGCATCGGATGCCTGTTCCTGCTCTACGGCCTGTATCGCGCTTTGGGAAAGCCGGGCATGAGCGTGGTGCTTACGGTCATCTCGTTAGGCACCCGTGTTGCACTGGCCTATCTGCTGTCCGCTATCCCCGCCATCGGCGTCACCGGCATCTGGTGGTCTGTCCCGATCGGCTGGGGTCTGGCGGATTTAGCCGGATTGCTATACTACAAAGCAAGAAAGCCGGAATCACTGGCTTGACCCTTTGCTGAGGCTGAAGCGAAATGCTTGATTTATAAAAGGCGGATGACTGAATCAGGCCTGTGGCTGCCGGTAAGCCTGATAAGGAATAAAAAATAGCTGCCGATATTTGGTGTATCTATGCCTGCTCATTCTGATCTCCGGGCGGCAGCCAGCGCTTGCCGGCCAGCCGCGTCAGATAGAGTACACCCCGGACACACAGCTCCAGGCACATGGCTGCCCATACACCGGGCAGCCCCCAGCGGGGTGCGGCCAGCCATGCCAGCGGTATACGGATCCCCCACATAGTTCCCAAGTTGAAAAGTGTGGGCATCAGTGTGCTGCCAACGCCCTGAAACACGCCGCCGGCCACGATGGATGCGCCGAACAGAGGCTCAGCAAAAGCCTCAATGCGCAGAATGCGAGCGCCCAGGGCGATGATGTCCGGGTTCGGCGTCAATATTGCCATCATCTGCGGGGCTAAGATATATAGCAGCCCACCGGTGATGACCATGACGGCTACGCCTATCAGCACCGTGACCCAGCCCAGCCGGCGGGCCATGTTCCGCCACCCCGCACCCACGCTCTGTCCCACCAACATAGCTGCAGCGCTCTGAATTCCGTAGGCGGGCATATAGCACAGGCTCTCCGCCGTGATGGCAAAGGAATTGGCGGCAATAGCCACAGTGCCCAGGGGTGCTACAATAGCGGTAGAAACGATCTGCGCCGTGGTCAGTATGACCTTCTCCGATGCCACAGGTGCGGCAATGCAAAGCATTGTACATAGCTGCGGCCGATTAAAGCGCAGATGTTCACCCTTCTGCAAACGAAGCACCGGACTGCGGCGCAGAACAAAATACAACAGATACAGCCCTGCCACCAGCTCGGCAAGGCCTGTACCCAGTGCGGCACCTGCCGTGCCCAGCCCTGCACCGGGGAGGGCTAACGAGCCGAGCCGGACAGTGCCGGAAGGGAAAATAAACAGGGTGTTGAACACGACATCCAATGCGCACATGACTACCATGCAGATACCGGGCGTACGCATATTGCCTGTGGCCTGCAGCTGGCCGGCCGCCACATTGTCGAGCTGGAGGGCAGGCAGGAACAGACTATATACCAAAAAGTAGGCGGAGGCATCCTGCCAAATATCCCGATCTGCCCGAAGCATTCCGGGCAGTGGCGCGGACAGTGCTGCTGCCAGCGCTGCCATGACTACGCTGAACGCCAAGCACAGCACCAGCGCCTGCTTGAGAATGTTGCGTGCCTCGGCCAAACGGCCGCCGCCCACCCGCTGCGCCGTCAGCACATTGAAGCCCATAGCCGCCGCATAAGACAATCCCCCGAAAAGCCAGGTGGTGGAGGCCACCAGCCCCACCGCCGCCGATTGAGTCGCACCCAGACGGCCCACCATAGCTGCGTCGATATATTGCATGATGATAGTGGCGAGCTGAGCCATAATGGCCGGCCAACTGAGCTGCAGCGTCAGGGACATCTGCTGACGGGTAGTCAGCGGTGCACCTGCGCGCAGCTGCGCCAGAGGATCCGTTTTCAAGATCGCACCTCCAAAAGTGTGTTATTTTGATTCTACCATAGAAATGCGCTTCCATCAACTCTGTCTGCGGGCTTTTTCAGGCAGTTCATTCATAGCGCAATTATGGCGGCAACAGAATGTCTCATACTGCCTCATTTCTGCCATTTCCTGCCCGTGCATGGTCGGGCTGTGCGCTTATGAAATAGCTTTATCCCGCCTTGCACCGTCACGGAGCCTGACTCAAGCCATAGCCCAGACGCGGAGAAAAGCAGGCGGACACAGTGGATTGCCCACCGAGCCGAAAGCACATGCGAAAGCGCCGGAAAATGTTGCGCTGCAACGTTTTCCGGCACTCATTATATCTTCACACGTGGGAGGCTGCTGGTTCGTGCCCGGGAATCTCAATGGTTCCTGGGCTTTCTTTATTTTTGTAGACCCAAATTTGTTTGTTGCATGTTAGCAGCCTGGACACGTTATTGCTTTTCGGATTTTTCTTGGTCAGGGAGGGCCCGGCTGCTCTGCAGCAGGGCATTGTTGGTACGCGCAATGAGAAATAGGCCCAGTAAAACCATAGCGGAGCCTATGAGACTCATGACATTGACGGGCTCCTTCAGAAAAATGACCCCTAAGAACATCGCGCACACCGTAATCAGACTACCCAGGTTGGAAAAAATTGCCATGGGCAACACGGATGCGCTGTAATTTACCAGAATATTGGCAGCCACAGAGCAGAACACGCTGAGAAAGATGGTGGCCATGACAAATTTTCTGCTGTGCAGCGCCGCCGCAAACGGCGCGAGATCTCCCCGGACGCCCACCAGCGCCACCACTGCAAACACCACTGCGCACAATCCGATCACGAAATAGGACCGCTCAAAGGCTGTAAACTCCGCAGCCGCCCCCTTGTTGTAGACCCGATAGAACGCAGCGAACAGGCACGCACCCAGCACCAACAGCACTCCGAGAGGCTGCACGGCCCCCATTCTGGAGCCCGCAATGGTCACCAAAACCACACCGGCAATGGGAAGCAGACACAGCAAAACCTGCTTTGCAGTGGGGTATTCCTTCAAGATTAGCGTTCCCAGACCGATGGCAATAATGGGGACAATGGCCAGCATAACACCGGAAAAGGTGCTGTTTGAATAATAAATGCCATAGCTTTCGCAAAAAAAATACAACGGCTCTACAACGGAAAGGAGAATCAGCGGCTTGAGCTTCTTCCCGCGCAGATGGAGCTTTTCCCAGCCGAACAGAATCATGAGATTCAGCAGAAGAAAAGCCAGCGCAAACCGCCAGGCAAGCTGCACCATAGGGGAGGACTCATTCTGGGCGATGCGTGTAAACAGATAGCTGGAGCCCCAAATGACGTTACCGATCACGCCGGTACAAAGCGCCGCCGCGGCGGCATTTTTCCTGTTCCTGGTTCCCATATCCTATCCTCTTTCCTGCGGTTGATCCCGGTTGAGGCACACATCCGGGCGGCCTTTGACAAGCCCCCTATATGCGGCTGCTGCGATTATTATACCAGCAAATTAGGTATTTGCAACCGCATTGTTTTTAGTTTTCTTACCATCGATTAATAAGGGCGGCCACGATTAAAAAGGGCTTCCGGTTTCCTGCGAAACCGGAAGCCCTTTTCTCCAGGCAGCCCTGCCTTAAAGGATATCAGGCTCCTTCGGTGCCACCGCTGAGTGCCCCGGGGTCTGCTGCGCCGCCAGGGCAGCAGCTACGAATCCCTTGAACAGCGGGTGGGGCTTATTGGGACGGCTCTTGAATTCCGGGTGATACTGCACACCCACATAGAAGGGCCTGTCGGACAGCTCCACCGTTTCCACCAGCCGTCCATCGGGGGACAGCCCCGACAGGGTCAGGCCGGCGGCTGCCAGCGCCTCCCGATATTCGTTGTTGAACTCGTAGCGGTGACGGTGACGCTCGGAAATCTCTCCCACGCCGTAGCAGCGCTCCATGGTCGTGCCCGGGCGGATGAAGCACGGATAGCTGCCCAGGCGCAGCGTGCCGCCCTTATCTACCGCATCACTTTGGCCGGGCATATAATCGATAACCTTGTGCAGCCCCTCCGGAGCAAACTCGCCGGAGCTGGCATCTGCGATGCCCAGCACATGGCGGGCATATTCGATCACTGCCACCTGCATGCCCAGGCAGATGCCGAAATAGGGGATGTTCTTTTCCCGGGCATACTGGGCTGCCAGGATCATCCCCTCAATGCCACGGCTGCCGAAGCCGCCGGGCACCAGGATGCCATCCAGACCGGCGAGAGTGGATTCCACCGTTTCTGCCGTGACCAGCTCGGAATCGATCCAGCGGATGCTGACCTTAGCATCCAGGAAAAAGCCCGCGTGGCGCAGTGCCTCCGCCACTGACAGATAGGCATCGTGAAGCTGCACATATTTCCCCACAAGGCCAATGGTCACGGACTTGCTGCGGTTTTTGATGGCGGAGACCATGGCCCGCCACTCCCGCAGGTCCGGCTCCGGCACAGGCAGGTGCAGCTCCCGACAGACCACGGAGGACAGGCCCCGCTCCTCCAAATACAGCGGCGCCTCATAGAGAATTGGGAGGGTTAGGTTTTCGATGACACAATCCGGCTTCACATTGCAGAAGTCTGCCACCTTGTGGAAGATACCGCTGTCCTCAATGGGCTCGTCGCAGCGTAGGACGATAATATTCGGTGTGATGCCCATGCCCTGCAGCTCCTTGACTGAGTGCTGGGTGGGCTTGGACTTGTGCTCGCCGGAGGCCCTGAGATAGGGCACCAGTGTGACATGGATGTACAGGGAATTGTTCCGCCCTACCTCCAGGCCCACCTGTCGGATAGCCTCGATAAAGGGCTGGCTCTCGATATCACCGATGGTGCCGCCGATCTCGGTGATGACCACATCCGCACTTGTCCGCTCTCCAACCCGATAAATGAAGCGTTTGATCTCATCGGTGATATGGGGAATGGTCTGCACGGTGCTGCCCAGGTACTCTCCTCGCCGCTCCTTGGCGATGACATTGGAGTAGACCTTGCCGGTGGTCAGGTTGGAGTATTTGTTCAGATCCTCATCAATGAACCGCTCATAATGTCCCAGATCCAGATCCGTCTCCGCACCGTCCTCTGTGACATAGACCTCGCCGTGCTGATAGGGGCTCATGGTCCCGGGATCCACATTGATATAGGGATCCAGCTTCTGCGCCGCCACCTTCAAGCCCCGCGCCTTCAGCAGCCGACCCAGGGAAGCTGCCGTGATCCCCTTGCCCAGACCGGACACCACGCCGCCGGTCACAAAAATGAACTTTGTCATATGCCATCCTCCCGCAAAATAAAAAGAGACGCCCGCCAGGGGGCAGAAGCCCCTTGGCGAACGCCTTTGTTCAACAGCGGATATTATACAGCACGGACTATGCCTTGTCAATTCCAAAAAAAGATTTTTTTCAGATTCGGCACTCCCCGGCTACTTGTAGGTTTTGATAATGTTTTCAGCTGCCTCCCGCTTGGAGATACGCAGGTCCATGGCCTGCTTTTCTATATACCGGTGTGCCTCCGCCTCCGTCATGCGCAGGCACTCGATGAGCAGCCATTTTGCCCGGTTCACCAGGCGGATCTCCTTAATCTTTTCCTCCACGGTGGCCTGCTTTTCCTGCATCCGCCGCATCCGCTCCCTGGTGGCGCACAAAATACGCAGATTCTGGGCCACCATTTGCCGGCTGGTGGGCTTGGACAGGGCAATGACTCCGTAGCCCACCACCTTAGCGTATACGTCGTTATAATGATCGTTTTTCACCAGCAGCAGGACGCCGGCGCCGCTGGTGCTGCAGATGTCGATGGCCAGCTGCATGCCGAAATCATCCGGCAGCGGCGTGTTAATGAGCACAATGTCAAACTCCGTGTCGGCCAGTCGCCTGCGCGCCTGACCGACGCTGCCAACCGTGGACACCGGCCAATAATCGGTCATGGGGAGCAGCGGCATGACGCTGTTTGTGAAGCTATCCGATGCGGATACGATCAGCACACTGTATGTTTTCTCCTGGAATACCACACGCTCCCCCTCCCTTCGCCATACAGATCATAAGCGGTTCATCTGCCGCTAAAAGCGCTGAGTACGGAGTCTGGCAGATGCTCCCGGACGAACGCACTGGCGGCGGCCAGGGCAGCGGCCTCCTCCAGAGAGCCCGGGAGTGCCTGCAGGGTTTGCAATATCTCTGCCGGGGCGGTATAGAGGTTGATGTCTGACGCGGGTGGAAGGACCAGGCCCTTTTCAATGCCGTAGAGCCCGGCGTAAATTAACAGGGCATAGGCCAGGTAGGGGTTCGCCGTCACATCTGCCGAGCGAAGCTCCGCCCGGCGCTGCTCCCCAACGGCGGCAGGCACGCGAATCAGCTGGGAGCGATTCTCGTCCGACCAGGTCACATACCGGGGGGCCTTATCGTGACCCAGGCGGCGATAGGATTCCTCACAGGGATTTAAAAACAGTGTGATCTCCGCACATTTTTCCAGAATTCCTGCCATAACGGCAGGCAGCAGATCCCTTCCCCCATCCCCCTTGGCAGAGATGTTGATGTGCATGCCGCTGCCGTCCCAATCGGGAAGGGGCTTGGGCATAAAGCTGGCGCACAGGCCATTCTGTGCGGCCACCATGCGGACCACCGCCTGAAAGGTGATGGCGTTGTCTGCCGCCGTCAGCGGGTCGGAATACCGAAAATCGATCTCGTTCTGTCCCGGCCCGCTCTCGTGGTGGGAGCTCTCAGGTTGTATCCCCATCTGCTCCAGCATCAGGCATATCTCCCGGCGGATGTGCTCCCCCTTATCGTCGGGGACAATGTCCATATACCCGGCCCGGTCGTGGGGGAGGGTGGTGGCCTGGCCGAGCTCGTCGATCTTGAACAGGTAGAACTCCATCTCCGCGCCAAAGGCAAACTCATACCCCTTGGCAGCGGCCTGGGCCACGGCAGTTTTCAAAATGCTCCTGGTGTCCCGCTCGAAGGCGCGCCCATCGGGGTAGAACACATCGCAGAACATCCGCACCACCTTGCCCTGTTCCTGCCGCCAGGGAAGCTGGATCAGCGTGGAGGGGTCCGGCCGCAGCAGCAGGTCAGAGCGGACCTCGCCGCCGAAGCCATCAATGGCGGAGGCATCAATGGCAATGCCGTAGGCAAAGGCCCGCGGAAGCTCGCTGGGCATAATAACAACGTTATGTTGTTTTCCATAGACATTGCAGAAGGCCAGCCGGATAAACTGAACCTCCTCCTGCTGCACGAACTCAATGACCTCCCTGGACGTATACTTCACAAGTTCACCTGCTTTCTTTCAATTTGTGACATAAAGCTGCTTATACGGGTTGCTGCTGTTGGGCGTGATGAGGGTAAAGGGCTGCCGCACAAGCTCATCGCAATCGCCGCCGAACAGCTCGCAAAACGTGTGCAGATAGGTCCATATTCCGTCCAGATCCTTATGGGATGCCGGGCGGGCGATGACCTGCTTAGGCAGCAAAATATTCTTGCAATCGGAGCGCAGGAACAGCTTTCCGCCGTGCATGCCCGTGCAGGGGAAATTGCTGACGATGGGGCGGGCGCTCTCAGTCAGGCCCAAAACCACAATGACGCCGCCGGCCTGGTATTCGCCGAGAAAGCTCCCGGCCTTGCCGCCGATGATCATAACGGGGAGCTTATCACCATAGGCCTTCATATGGATGCCGGCCCGATAACCGGCGTCCCCCTGGACATAGAGCTCGCCGCCCCGCATGGCATAGCCCGCCGCATCACCGATGCTGCCGCGGACAACGATCCGCCCGGCGTTCATGGTGTCACCCACAGCATCCTGGGCGTTTCCGCGCACCTCAATGCTGGCTCCGTTTAAATAGGCGCCCAGGGCGTTTCCCGGGGTTCCCGACAGGATAAGCTTGCCGCGCTCCAATCCTGCGCCGATGAATCTCTGCCCGGAGCAGCCGGTGACGGCGGCATCTCCGGTGCAATCCCGAATGGCCACGTTCAGTTGTCGGAAATCCAGCATAGACGCATCTATATTAGTCATTATATCACACCTCCGCGTATTTTGTATATGGTATGTGGAATTTATTCTCCGGCGTGGGCAATACCGAGAATCTCCAGCTCACGGTCCGTCATGCCGACGCCCCGAAGCATCAGGCGATTTCCCTTCAGAGCCTCGATGGAGTTGATGCCCATGCCGCCCATCATCTCCTTGATCTCATGCTTCCAGGCGGTCAGCAGGTTCACGAGGCGGGTCTTGCCGGCCTCAATATCCAGCCGCTTCACCAGCTCCGGATTCTGGGTGGCAATGCCCCAGCTGCACCGCCCTGTTTGGCAGGTTCTGCACAGGTGGCAGCCCAGGGCCAGCAGGGCGGCGGTGCCGATATAGCAGGCATCGGCCCCCAGGGCAACGGCCTTGACCACATCGGCGGAGGAGCGGATGCTTCCGCTGACGATCAGCGAAACATGATTCCGGATGCCCTCATCCCGCAGGCGCTGGTCCACAGCGGCCAGGGCCAACTCAATGGGAATGCCCACCGTGTCCCGGATACGGGTGGGCGCCGCGCCGGTGCCGCCCCGGAAACCGTCTATGGCGATAATGTCCGCGCCGCTGCGGGCAATGCCGCTGGCAATGGCGGCAATATTGTGTACCGCTGCTACCTTTACGATAATGGGTTTTTTATAATCAGTGGCCTCCTTCAGGGAGTACACCAGCTGGCGCAGATCCTCAATGGAGTAAATATCATGGTGCGGGGCAGGGGATATGGCGTCCGTCCCCTCCGGCACCATGCGGGTGCGGGAGACATCTCCAACGATTTTCGCCCCGGGCAGATGGCCGCCGATGCCGGGCTTGGCCCCCTGGCCCATCTTGATCTCGATGGCGGCACCGGCCTCCAGGTATTGCTTGTGTACGCCGAAGCGTCCGGAAGCCACCTGGACGATGGTGTTTTCACCGTATGCATAGAAATCCTCATGCAAACCGCCCTCGCCGGTGTTATAGCAGATACCCAGCTCCCGAGCCGCACGGGCCAGGCAGGCGTGGGCATTATAGCTGATGGATCCATAGCTCATGGCGGAGAACATCACCGGCATGGACAGCTCGATCTGCGGGGGCAGGTGGCAGACCAGCTCCCCGTTTTCATCCCGGCGGATGCCATCGGGCTTTCTGCCTAAAAATACCCGGGTCTCCATGGGCTCCCGCAGGGGGTCTACCGGTGGGTTGGTCACCTGGGAGGCATTGACCAGAATCCTGTCCCAATAAACCGGGTAGCGCTGAGGATTTCCCATGGAGGACAGCAGCACGCCGCCGCTGCTGGCCTGCTTATAGATCTCCTGGATGGTGTCCGGCGACCAGTTGGCATTTTCCCGGAAGGTGCAATCACTTTTCCGGATCTTCAATGCATGGGTGGGGCAAAAGCAAACACAGCGCTGACAATCCACACAGCGGCTCTCGTCAGCAAGCATACGTTTCTTTTCCTTGTCGAAGTGATGTACCCCGTTGGCGCACTGCTTTTCGCACAGGCGGCAGTTTATGCACCGGGCCGGGTCGCGGACAACCTCAAATGGCGGATAAATATAGTCGATACCCATTAGAATCTCCCCTCCTTTACGCGGACGATCACGGGTTCTCCTCCGGCAGGCGCATAGATGTTTTCCACATTGGGCTCCATAGCTCGCATGGCTGCCTCCTCGCTGGCGATGAACACCTTGTCATCCTTTTCACCCACCACCATGCTGCGGAGCTTCAGCCGGTCATTGAGGGCCATGAGTCCGCCCTCAAAGCCCAGTACAATGGAGAACGGCCCGGTTATAAGCAGGCTGGAGAATACCTTGCGGAGGTACCGCAGCTTCTCCTGCTCCTGAGGCGGCTTCCTGTCAATGGTGCTCCAGAAGGGGGCGGCGATCACCGAGGCCAGTTCCTCCAGGGTCAGCTTCTGCTTTCGCAGCAGATAGTCCGCTATATAGGTAATGACCTCTGTATCCGTCTGCAGAGTACATTTATAACCGAACATCTCCATGAAACGGCGGTTGGTGTCGTAGGAGGATATTTCCCCATTGTGAACAATGGAGTAATTCAGCAGGGCAAAGGGGTGGGCGCCGCCCCACCAGCCGGGGGTATTGGTGGGATAGCGGCCGTGGGCCGTCCAGCTGTAGGCCTCGTATTCCTCCAGGCGGTAAAAATATCCCACGTCCTCCGGATATCCCACGGCCTTGAATACACCCATGTTTTTTCCGCAGGAAAACACATACGCACCTTTTATCCGCGTGTTGATGGCCATTACGGCCCGGGTCACGCACTCCTCCTCGTCGATCTGCATGGACGCCAGGGTGCTGCGCAGGGGCGAAACAAAGAATCGCCAGATCAGCGGCTCATTGGTGATGGCCGGAGTGGTACGGATGGGGATGCGCTCTAAGTGAACGATCTCCATGGTCTCCCGTAAAAATGCTTCGCAGCTTTTACGGGCGGCCCGGTCCTCTAGAAACATGTGCAGAGCGAAGAAATCCTTATACTCCGGGTAGATCCCGTAAGCTGCGAAGCCGCCCCCCAGGCCGTTGGAGCGGTCGTGCATGGGCTTCATGCTCTCTATTATTTTTTCTCCCGACATTCGCTGACCGTCTCTTGAGATGACTGCAGAAATGGCACAGCCCGATGGAATCCGAATCTGACCTTCCAGTTTGCTCATATTACCAACTCCTAAATATAGAAAAACCGACCGCGTTTTGCAAGACAATAATCTATGTCCTGCAGAACACCGTCGTTCAAACGTAGTATATACCTAATTTTTGCATTTTTCAATCCGGCATATTGCAAGAAATTGGTTTGTGATTTGTTTGACAATCCGGCGATTTGCGCAAAAATAGAAAAAATATGTTTTTTGTGATTGACATTTGAAAACGCCGGGTGTATATTCGGCCATGTGATGAGACACTGGCGTCTCGGAAGGGGATATTCCCGCCCGGACGAAGTGTCTCCTTTTTTATTTTCACAGAAAGGAATAAACTGCTATGTCGACTGTACCGGAATACTTTGGAAGCTTGGTTTTTGATACCCGGGTGATGAAGGCCCGTCTATCCGCGGATGTATACCGCTCTCTGAAACACACCATCCAAAAGGGCGCAAAGCTCGACCCGTCCGTGGCCAACGCCGTAGCCGCAGCCATGAAGGACTGGGCAGTCGAGAACGGCGCCACCCATTTCACCCACTGGTTCCAGCCCATGACCGGGATCACGGCGGAGAAGCACGACAGCTTCATCTCCCCCGCCCCGGACGGCGGCGTGATTATGGAATTCTCCGGCAAGGAGCTCATCAAGGGCGAGCCGGATGCCTCCTCCTTCCCCTCCGGCGGCCTGCGTGCCACCTTTGAGGCCCGGGGCTACACCGCCTGGGATCCCACCAGCTACGCCTTTATTAAGGGCAAGACCCTATGCATCCCCACCGCCTTCTGCTCTTATGGAGGAGAGGCCTTGGACAAGAAAACGCCCCTGCTGCGCAGCATGGAGGCGCTGAACATCCAGGCCTTGCGCATCCTGAAGCTGTTCGGCAACGACAGCGTCAAGCGCGTGCTTCCGTCCGCAGGCGCAGAACAGGAGTATTTCCTCATCGATAAGGGTATGTATGACAAGCGCCACGACCTGATCTACACCGGCAGGACCCTGTTCGGTGCCAAGCCCCCCAAGGGCCAAGAGCTGGATGACCACTACTTCGGCGCCATCAAGCCCCGAGTGGCGGCCTATATGGAGGAGCTGAACCGGGAGCTGTGGAAGCTGGGGATCCTGGCCAAAACGGAGCATAATGAGGTAGCCCCCGCACAGCACGAGCTGGCACCCATCTATACCACCACCAACATCGCCACCGATCAGAACCAGCTGACCATGGAGATCATGCAGAAGGTTGCTGCTAAGCATGGCCTGGTGTGTCTGCTCCACGAAAAGCCCTTTGCCGGGGTCAACGGCAGCGGCAAGCACAACAACTGGTCCCTCTCCACCGATACCGGCGTCAACCTGCTCTCTCCGGGCGAGACACCCTATGAAAATGCCCAGTTCCTGCTGTTCTTGGTAGCTGTCATCCAGGCGGTGGATAATTACCAGGGCCTTTTGCGGGCTGCTGTGGCCACCGCCGGCAACGACCACCGCCTCGGTGCCAACGAAGCGCCCCCTGCCGTGGTCTCCGTCTTTCTGGGGGATGAGCTGACGGCCATTCTGGAGGCCATTGAAACGGATACCTCCTACTCCGGTGTGGAGAAGAAGAAACTGAAGCTGGGTGCCGACGTGCTGCCGCGCTTCTTCCGGGATACTACGGACCGCAACCGCACCTCGCCCTTTGCCTTCACCGGCAATAAATTCGAGTTCCGCATGCTGGGCTCCAGCAATTCCATCGCCTGCGCCAACATCATGCTGAATACCGCCGTGGCCGAGTCCCTGCGGCTGTTTGCAGACGAGCTGGAGGGCACCGCCGACCTAAGTGCGGCCCTGCACGATCTGATCCAGCGCACCATCAGGGAGCACAAGCGTATCATCTTCAACGGCAACGGCTACGACGATGCCTGGATTGAGGAGGCTACGAAGAGCCGCGGCCTGCTGAACCTGCGGACCACCCCGGACGCCATCCCCATGCTGATCCAGAAGGATAACCTGGACATGCTGGTGCGCCACAAGGTCTACACGGAGTCCGAGCTGCGCTCCCGCTATGAGATCCAACTGGAAAACTACTGCAAGACCGTCCGCATTGAGGCGCTGGCCATGGTGGATATATCCAGGAAGGAGATCTTGCCGGCCGTGGAGAGCTATGTCTCGGGCCTGGCCTCTGCCGTTGGCGCCAAGAAGGCCATCGATGCGGAGCTTCCCTGGGGCTATGAGAAAAAGCAGCTGCGCAGGCTGGCCTCCCTGGTGGACGCCATAGATGACCGGGTGGACGCCCTGGAGGAAAAGCTGATCCGGCTGGATACCCTGTCCAGCTCTATGGAGGAAGCGGCCTTTATCCGGGATGAGCTTCTTCCCGGAATGGGTGCATTGCGTGCTGCCGCCGACGAGGCCGAGACCCAGACCGCAGCCAGCTACTGGCCCTTCCCCACCTACGGCGATCTGCTGTTCGGGGTCAGATAAATATACTGCCGATAATTCCTTTGAAATTATTTACAAGCCAAGGCATCCGGGCAGGAACACTGCCCGGATGCCTCAGCGTATCAAAAAAGCCTCGCAGAGTTTGCCGCCCGCAGGCGGCAAAAAAATAAAATCATTTTCTCTCGCGACATGTGCGTGAGAGAAAATACCGCTCAGGCTGCCAGTGTGGAATTTGTCCGTCTGCGACGGACAAATTATGCGCGCAGCAGACTGCAATCCTTTTGTCGGAAAAACCCGGAGGGTTTTTCGACAGTCTCAGGCATCCGGGCAGGAACACTGCCCGGATGCCTTTTTGCCTGCACGCCCGGAGATCGGATGCCGGTGTAGATTTTTTCCAAATTACAGGGGGAAAAGCCGTGGGTTTTTCTGCCGGTTCGTGTATAATGGGATAGAAAGAAAAATTGAGAGGGGGAGAGGGCTTGGAACAGGAGATGATCCGGCGGCTGCTGGCGCGGGAGGAGGCAGGAATGGCCGATCTGCTGCTGCACTATGGGCCGCTGATGCGCTACATCATCGCGCCTATTCTGCCGAACCCCCAGGACCGGGAGGACTGCCTCTCCGAGGTGACGCTGCGCATCTGGGAGAAAATCGACCAATTCGACCCTCGGCGCGGCAGCTGGAATGCCTGGCTGACGGCCATCACCCGCAACACGGCTCTGAACCACGCCCGGAAGGCTCTGGGCAGCAGCGCAGAGGAGCTGCCGGAGGACACCCCGGCGGCGGGACATACCCCCGAGGAGGCGGTGCTGCAAAGGGAGCGGCAGGAAGCCGTGCGGGGTGCCCTGGAGCGCCTTCCCTACCGGGACCGGATCCTGTTTTACCGAAAATACTATTACATGCAGCCCACGGCGCAGATCGCCGCCGAGCTGGGCATGACAGAGCGGGCCGTGGAGGGGAAGCTTTACCGGCTGAAAAAACAGCTGCGCAAAATGCTGGGAGGTGAAGGCCATGCGCAATGAGGGTTGGCGCCACGCAGACGATATTGACCTCAGAACCGTTTTCTCCGAGAGCTTTTCCGCCCTGCCGCCGGAGGAGGTGGTGAGAGACGTGACCCCCTGGAAGCGGGCCATGAACCGGGTGCTCATCGGCATGGTGCTGTGTACCATCACTCTGAACTTTTGGTATCTGAATTACATTTTGCCTGCCGTGGGCATGGTGCTGTGGCTGCTGGGCCTGCGGGCCCTGCGGCGGGAAAACGGGTATTTCACCGCTTGCTTTGTGCTGATCCTCCTGCGGTGCGCGTGCTTCTTCCCGACACTGATCCTGAACACATTCGCCTGCCGGGACGATTTCATTCCCGAGCGTGTCACCACCTCTCTGACTCCGGTCTCCGTTGCGCTGCAGCTGTTGGGCCTATTCTGCCTGTGGCTGGGGCTGCGGGCGGTGCAGCAGAAGGCGGGCCTGCCGCCCCGGGCGGGAGGCGTTCTGGCGCTGATGCTGTGGTATGGAGTGGTGTATTTGTTGGTCCTGATACAGTACCCCGGGATGATCCTGCCGCTGCTCCTGCTGGTCGCTTTCATTTTCATCCTGCGCAGTATCTGCAAAACTACTAAGGCCCTGAGCGAGGCCGGGTACACCATGCACCCGGTGCCGGTGAAGGTGCCGGACCTGTGGCTGGTGCTGATTTTGGCTGCCGTGCTGGTGCTGGGCTGCGCCGCCGGGTACCTCTTCGGCGCCCAGCACCCCATGGACTGGCAGCCACTGGAGGAGGCTGAGACGGCGAAAACGGCGGAAATCAAGGCCAATCTTTTAGACCTGGGCTTCCCGGCGAGCATTCTCAGCGACCTGGCCGAGGAGGATCTGGCCGCCTGCGCCGGAGCCCTGCGGGTGGATGTGGAGAGCGAGGTTTACAGCCCCACCCTGGAACACGAGAAAGTCTCTACCGGCAAGCGCCTGCGTATCACCGACATTGCCGTGCAGATACCCGGTGAGAAGGATACTTGGATCATCCTCCACCATTTCCTCTGGGAGAGAGGCCCCCTATTCTTCGGCACGGATGCCCTGCAAGTCTGGCCTATGTATCAGCTCAGATCCGGAGGCTGGGCCAAGGGTGGCGACATCACCGGGCGGCTGCTCTATGACCGGGATGGTCAGACCTACACTGCGCCCTATTACTTCCTGGGAGAGGCCCGCGCTGCGGACATGGGCTTCCTGTCTCTGGGCACAGCGCGGACGGACATTTACGCCGGGTTCTCCCTGCCCCGGGAGGGTGAAAACCGCCGCGGGTATCTGACCTACACCATGTTCAATACAGAGAGCGGTTATTCCATCATCAGCTACTTCAACTACACCCACCAGCACACCTGGTTCCAGTATCCCGCCACCACAGCCCTAAAGGCGCAGATGAGCTCTCGCGCCTCCAACTATATGGACCCCTTTGCAAGGGAAATGACCCAGTTTTGGTTCACCCCATCTTCGGAGCATTTACAGTGGCCGGATTAAGAAAATCCACGAAAAAAAGCCAAGTCCCCGGGCTTGGCTTTTTTCTTAGCTTCACCGGCACCCGGGCCGGGCGCAGGGATAGTGGGCTTGACAACCGCGCGGCTTTACTCTACAATACAGACAAGCTCCTGACGCCAAAATCCTTCTTGCGGCGGAAGATGCGCCATAGAGAGAGTTGCCCGCCTCCGGCGGGTCTTGTGGCCGTGTCGCAGAGCGATGCGGCTTTTTTGCCGCGAAAATCCATCCGGGAGGTATCACATGGAAACAAGAGTCGCCCTCATCGGCATCATTGTGGAGAAGGAATCATCGGTGGCCCAGCTGAACGAGCTGCTGCACCAGTACGGCCGCTACATCATCGGCCGCATGGGCCTGCCCTACCGGGAAAAGGGCGTGAACATCATCTCCGTGGTGCTGGACGCGCCCCAGGACGCTATCTCCGCCCTCAGCGGCAAGATCGGCCGGCTGGAGGGAGTCAGCGCCAAGACCCAGTATTCCTATGTCATCACCCCCGCAGAAAACTGAAACAAAGGAAAGGAGTCCCACTATGAAAAAGATCACTTCCCTGCTCCTGGCCCTGGTCATGGCATTGAGCCTGGCCGCCTGCGCCGTGCAGCCCCGCCAGGAGGACTATCAATCTGTGAACATCCGCTTAGGCGGCCTGAAGGGCCCCACCTCCATGGGCATGGCTAAGCTGCTGGATGACGCCGAAAACGGCCTCACCGCCAATACCTATGAGTTCACCATGGCCGCCTCCGCCAACGAGCTGACCCCGAAGCTCATCCAGGGCGAGCTGGACATCCTGGCCGTGCCCGCCAATGTGGGGGCCATTCTCTATAACCAGACCCAAGGCCAGGTGGAGCTTGTTGCCGCCAGCACCCTGGGCGTGCTGTACATTGTGGAAAAGGGCGGCCAGACCGTGACAGATGTGAAGTCCCTGGCCGGCAAGACCATTTATGCCACCGGCAAGGGCGCCACCCCTGAATACGCCTTGACCTATCTGCTGGCGCAGAACGGCCTGACCCTGGGGAAGGACGTCACCGTGGAGTGGAAGAGTGAGCCCACGGAGATCGTAGCCCTTATGGCCCAGGAGGATCATGCCATTGCCATGCTGCCCCAGCCCTTCGTCACCGTGGCCCAGGGCCAGCTGGAGGGCCTGCAGGTGGCTATGGACCTGTCCGCCCAGTGGGATAAGCTGGGCGTTGACAGCCGCCTGGTCACAGCGGGCCTGCTGGTGCGCAAGGCCTTTGCCGACGAGCATCCCGAGGCTGTGGCTAAGTTCCTGGAGGAGTACGCCGCCAGCACCGACTACGCCAACACCCACGCCGCCGAGACCGCCGTTTTAGTGGAGAAGCTGGGCATCGTGAAGGCCGCTGTGGCAGAGAAGGCCCTGCCCGGGTGCAACCTGGTGTGCATCACCGGCCAGGAGATGAAAACCGCAGTAAGCGGCTACCTGCAGACCCTGTATGACCTGAAGCCCGAGGCCGTAGGCGGCGCCATGCCCACGGACGGCTTCTATTGGCTGGGCGCATGAATCGGGAACGCTGGCAGCAGCTCTTAGCTGCGGCGCTGGCCCTGGCCGTGTGGCAGGGGGCGGCCATGCTGGTCCACGCCCCTATCCTGCTGCCCTCACCCCTCCGGGTGGCGGACCGGCTGGGCGTGCTGCTGGTCACGTTGGATTTTTGGAGCACCGTCGGCTTTAGCCTGCTGCGTATTGCCGGGGGCTTTCTGCTGGCGTTGGCGGCGGCCACGGTGCTGGCCTTTGGGGCGGGTCGATTTTCCCTGCTGGAAATTTTGCTGCGGCCCTATGTGCTGGCCATTAAGTCCGTGCCGGTGGCGTCGTTCATTATTCTGGCGCTCATATGGCTGCGAACCTCTCAGCTGTCGCTGTTTATCTCGTTTCTCATGGTGTTCCCGGTGCTGTACACCAATGTGCTGACAGGTATCCGCGGCGCAGACGGGCAGCTGTTGGAGATGGCGCGGGTGTTCCGAGTCCCCTGGAAACGACGTGTGCGGATGATCTACCTGCCGGCGGTGGAGCCGTTTTTGCTGGCAGGCTGCGCCACATCCCTGGGCATGAGCTGGAAGGCCGGGGTGGCGGCGGAGGTTATCGGCGTGGTGAGCGGCTCCCTGGGGGAGCGGCTGTATGATGCGAAAATCTACCTGATGACTGCGGACCTGCTGGCCTGGACAGTGGTTATTGTGGCCCTGAGTGCCGGGTTTGAAAAGCTGGTTTTGTGGCTGCTGCGGCATATTCTTCGCCGGATAGGAGGTGCGCCGACATGAAAATTCAGCATCTGTGCAAATCCTTTGACGGCAGGGTGGTTTTGAATCATGTGTCTCTGACTTTGGAGAGCGGCGGGACGGCCTGCCTTATGGCCCCCTCGGGCCGGGGCAAGACCACCCTGCTGCGATGCATCGCCGGATTGGAGCGGCCCGACAGCGGCCAAATGACGGACCTTCCGGAGCGGATAGGCTATGTGTTTCAGGAGGACCGTCTGTGCGACGGATTTTCCGCAGTGGACAATATCCGTCTGGTCACGGGCCGGGCCATGGATGAGGGCGAGATTTGCCGACACTTGAAAGAGCTGGGCCTGGCGGACAGCCTGGGTCAGCCGGTCCGGGAGCTCTCCGGCGGCATGCGGCGGCGAGTGTCCATCGGCAGGGCTGTGTGCTTTGGCGCCGGGCTTCTGCTGTTGGACGAGCCCTTCAATGGCCTGGATGGCGCAACTCGACAGCAGACGGCGGACTACATCCTGCGGCATCGGGGCGGAGCCGCCATTCTATGCGTGACCCACGACCGCGAGGATGCCGCCGCCCTGGGCGGCGCGGAGATCGTGGCATTTTGATCTGTGACTTTTAGCGATAAAGAGCCCTCCGGGAGCGCATTTTGCACTCTCCCGGAGGGCTTTCATTTTTGCATAGCATGAGGTTGTTTAATAGGTGCGTGGGAGCAGCGCAATGTGGGTGCCCACATTGTATAGAAAATTGTTTTGCAGCTTTACTCCAGCGGCTCGCCCAGGGATTCCAGGCGGTCAATAATCTCGTCAGCCAAATCCTCCAGGGCTTCATGCTCCTCCGCCCAATCCACAAATTCCTCGCTGGTCTCATCCTCCGGCTCGTCCTCGTTCAGGGTCTCCAGCTCGCAGCGGACGTCACTCAAATATGCCCGGAGCTCCTCCGGATCCATGGTGGCCGGGTCCCGATACAGATCCATATTCATCCCCTCCTTGTGTTTCTTTTCCCCGATTTTGCCATATTCGCAGCGAAAATGCAAGCCCTCTGTATTGCCGTAGGCATCGCAGCCGGCATGCAGCCTATTCTCGGCTATAACTATGGCAGCGGACAATTTAAACGAGTCAGGAAGTCATGGGCGAGCTCATGGACACACTAAAAATCGTCAATGAGAAAGCCTATAACAGCGTCCTAAAAAACTAACCTAATGTGCTACTACTAACACGTTACTAACAAAGTCATTTTTAGCAAAAAAAGTCCGACACATAACACCATCCAATATCTGGTAAATCTAATTAACGCCGCGTAGGGAAGGTCTATGCATTCAGTGGTAAACTTGCACGACACCGAAAAGCTGCTCTTCGCTTTTGTCGGGCTGCCAAGACCGCTTTGAAACGAGGAAGATGGGGCCTTTGGTAATCAGCACCAAGGCCCCATCTCCCTCTTTTTCTAATGCAAGCCGTATCTAACGATCTCAACCGCTCATAGAGTTATCACCTACGTCCGCACCCAAATCGCATGTGTAGACCCAGCAGATCACATCACCGTCTTCTACCTGATAGCGGGAACAGCCGTAGTTGGGGAACAAGCCGTTGACCTTGTACATCCAGCCGGACTCGTTGCCCACATCAAACTCATAGAGATTATTGATGCCTTGAATATAAGTGCTGTTATACATGGGGGTAAATTCAGACTCCAGGTGGATGCCGTAATCCCGGCATACCTGCTGCAGCACGTCGTATACGCTTTCACCTGGCGAAAAAGTAACCGTTGCCGCCGGAAGTATCACGCCGTCCGACGGCACCAGCGCCAGTTTATTCTCTGCACACAGATCCATGTTGTCCAGTATCGTGGCACAGGAAATGGAGATCGTACACGTCAGCCTGGTATCCGTGTCTGCTGCTGTACTGCCCGGTTCCACCGACTGAGGCCGCCCTTCAGGCACAGGGTCTGTATGATACTGATCCTGCCCGCCGGAATTTCCCGTCGTGCTTCCCGTGACCTCTCGGTTGCCATTTTGCTTTGGGCCAACGACATCAGGGTCATCGGAGTCCAGCGTCTGCTCCTGCTGACGGTCAGCATCCGTTTGCTGCATAGCGGAAGACCCCTGATCCGCCGGAGCTGTATGATCAGTGAGCCTCCCTCCCGCCAGCACAAGTGCGACAACGATCACGACTGCCGCAATACCTGCCGCCAACGTCTTTTTCCAAGTTCTTTCCATAGAAATCTCTTTATGTGCTTATTTGGCGCTGCGCTTTTTCTTCTGCGTCAAAACAACGATAGCCGCAGTGGAAACCAGCACGCCGCAGGCCCACAGGCCCATCTGGCTGGCATCGCCGGTACGGGCGCCCTTGGCAGAATCAGAGCCATCCTTCCAGCCGATCATGATGGGAGAAAGTCCCGTGGTCGTCACCTGCAGGCCATCTGTGGTCTTTGTGACGTATGGGCTTTCCATATTACCCACTTTCTTGTCAAAATCATCCGTGGTAAAAACATGAACAACCACAAATTCATAGCCGGACATGCCTGTGCCTTCTGGATAGGGCAACAGCACGGTGATCTTGCCATTTGCAGGGAACGAATCCTTGGCGGCAGGTGACCAAATCGTTTTATTATCCACCACAGAAGGGATCATCAACGTCACATCCAGCATCTGCGTGTTTTCCGCCTTGATGTTCTTGTCGACCTTCTGCACGGCGGTCACCATCTGCGATTTCAGCTTGGTCATGTTGCTGAGCGCCGACACGCTTTGCAGTGCAGCGGGCAGTGTTGTCAGGGGCGTTATCTCAATGCGTCCGCCCACCTTGTGGTAATTGCACACGACACATTGATCGCCGGTATACTTGTGATTGGCCTCTTTCAAATGGGCGCCGCAGAGGGCACAGGGGAACCAGTGCTTTGTATCGCTCATCTCATAGCTGGAGCCGCTCTTATGTCCCAACGCAGAGGTCGTTTCCACAAATTCACTGCGGCCGCACTTGGTGCAGGTATGTGTCTTGGTACCAGCCTCCGTGCAGGTGGCCGCCGTCTCTTTCCAATCACCAAAAGTATGTTCTCCGGCGGCACAGTCCTTCGCCACATCACTCATATCATAGAGGGACGTTTTCCCGTTCATCAGCCGCTGATAGGCCGTCATGGCATAGGCCGCCTGCTCGGTAGCCATGCCGTCAACATCGGTAGGGTTTCCATCTTTGTCCTTCATAGTATGATGAAACGCTCTCTTCTCCGTGTTATAAAAGGTCAGCAGCGCGTCTACGGCAGACTTGCCATTCTTGACAAACCGGCTATCGGTGTGAGGATCAATGCCCAGCGCCGCACAGGCTACGATGACCTGAGAGATGCTCTCGGAATTGACCGCTTCATAGGATGTATAGCTGCCGTCAGAATTCTGCATGGCAGACAGACGGCCTACTGCCGCAGATACAGCTGCCTGCACCTTTTCTTGCTCCTGGTAGTTCGCCAACGCCTGCAGCGACATAGCCGTCATGTCAGGATCAGAAGTTGCAGCATCCTCCTGATAATTCCAGCCGCCGTCAGACAGCTGACGGCCCAGAATGTAGCTGATGCACTGTTGGCGGATGGTGGTATCCTTTGTCTCATAGCCAACAGTATCCAGTGCGATCAGCGCAAAAACCACACTGTTGAGGCCCTGTCCCTCGATCCACGAAAACTTTTCGTAGGGCGCTGTCAGATCACATTCGCCGACGCTTCGCGCGTCACGTCCCAGTGCCGAAAGAGCAATGATCAGGCGGGAATTTTCCGTGCATTTCACCAGATGAAGCGCACCCGCCGGGGCGCCCAGCTCCTGCGCGTTCTTTGTTGCCTTGCTCGCATAAGCGGCAACGCGGGTATAGTAATCGTTGAAATACTTGCTGCCCTTTTCCAGATAGCCGCTGCGGGCAAGGCCAAGAATGACCCACTCGCTGCCAAAATCAGGGCTTGTCAGCGCTGCCTTCTCCTGCGCCAGTGTGCTGCTCAGCGCGGCATCCACGATGGTCGATACAGAAGTAGTCGTCTCGCCGGTGGTTCCGCCGCCGTTGCCCGTTCCGTCAGTGGCAAACACCGGAACGCACAGGCTCAGCGCCGTGATAAGCGCCAGCAGCAGTGACAGCAGGCGCTTGCTTGTTGTTGTGTTCATAGGGCCTCTCCCTTTTCGTTAATTTTCAATGATGTACAGATCGCCCGTTTTCGGGTCTTTGAACACCGTGCCCTGATTGACAAGGCCATCGGTGGGCACGCTGCCGGACTCATGGATCACCTCAGATGAGTCGATGTGCTGCATCTTGTCCCGGTCGATGTCCGTTTTGTTCAAGTCCACCTGCCAGAAGGTGATGACCGCCGCCATCAGCCCGCAGGCCAGCACCAGCATCACATCCGTCAGGTTGGCCACATACTGCATGGGCTGCACATCTTCATCCTCACGAAGGTTGCTGCCACGCAGACCGCTTCCCCGGATCATCGCTCCGCCTCCTTCATCTCCTGAAGGCAGCCCTCCATGACGGCCTCCAGATCGGCAACATCCGAGGCGTACCACCGCTTGCGGGCGGTGGAGATCAGGGCGCAGACCGCCGCAGTGATGATGCCGGCGATGGTGGTATCAAAGGCAATGCTCATGGACTGGGACAGCGTGACGGTATCGCCATGTCCCAGGGCCACCACGCCGGGACCGAGGGGGATCAGCGTGCCCAGCAGGCCGAACATGGGGCCCAGCTTGGCCACCGTGTCGGTGATGCGGACCACCCGATGATAGTAGTCATCCTCCCCCTCCAGCATACGCTTGGCGGCGGCGAGGCGGGTCTCCTCCGGCAGGTCGGCGGTGTTCAGCAGCTTGGAGAACACCAGCTTCTGCCGGTTCAGGAACGGTTCATCATCCAGCATGGCACGGATGGCTTCCGGGGTCTTGCTCCGCATGGCGTGCAGCAGCTCCACGGTGTTGACCTTGTCGCTGCCGGCCCGCTGGGCGGCCTCGTAGATCACGAAGCCCACCTCGATCACGGCAACGGCCATCAGGAGCAGTAGTACGATATAGCAGGGGTAGCGAAGCCCCTGACCGATGGCATGTAGTATCTCTATCATTCGTCTCTTTCTTCCTTCTTTATGTCGCTTGCGGGAATGTCTCCTGTGCCGTCCTTACGGTTATTGGCGGCGCTGCTGCCGCGGCGATAGCCGTTCTTCCGACCCCACAGGATCAGCAAAATCACGATCAGCAGCAGAATCAGCAGGATCAGCCACCACAGGCTGAGATGAGGGGCGGGCGCTTCGGTCGTCCACTTGGCATACAGCGTCATGTTGCCGCTGACGGTGTCCTTGGCGAAGTCCCATTTGTGCTGCAGATCCATGTCGCTGTACCAGCCCTCCAGATAGAAGCCCTCCTTGGTGGGATCGTCAGGCTGCTTGATCTTGCCGCCCAATGCCACGCTCTGGTCGGGCACCTCGCTGCCGCCGTTGGTCTCAAACCGGATGCGGCAGCCGTCGGACACGATAACGGTCACATCCTGCGCCGTGGCGGCGTAGCTGTCCTGACCGTCCTTGGTGGACACCTGATTGGCGCTGTTGCGGATCACGGAGGACCCGGCGGTGCCGATGACCTTCAGCTGGAAGGTGCCCACCACGGTGGCGGCCTTCCACGTTTCGCCGCCGGACAGGGAAACAAAGTTCATGTAAAAGGCCCGGTCGTCATCGCGGCGGGCCAGATCCGTGGTCTGTACGCCGCTGGTCACCATGGCGCTGTCAGGCACCAGTTCAAAAAACTTACTATCGTACAGGATTTCATCCTGCACGGCGTGCATGGTGTAATCCTCTGCCGCGTCGGTGCGGCGCAGGGTAAACATCACGGTGATAATATCGCCTGTGGCGGCTTTTTTCTCGGCGCTGCCGTCCACAGTCAGGGAAAAATCAAATTGTCGGCTCTCGTCCACGGCGAAGACCGGGACAGCTATGGCCAACAGCAGCGTCAAAACCGTCAGCAGGCCGCAAAAAATACGTTTCATCTTAAAAACCTCCAAATCCGGGCCGTCCCCTGCCCCGAAAAGGGGCAGGGGAACAGCCTGGTGTTGCGGGGGAACGCGCTCACGCGCGAGAGGGTATGAAGTTACTTGGTGATCAGCGCGATGATTGCGGCGGCGTCAGCGGTGTCCAGCTTGCCGTCGGCAGTCATATCCGCTTCAAGGAACTTGCGGACATTGACCTTCTGGAAGTCGCTGTACTCTGCGTTGTACATGTTCCAAACCAACTGGGCGTCGTTGATGTCGGCCGCGTTGGTCAGATTCACGTCACCAGTATAGGCGATCTCGACCTTTGCGCCGTCAACGGCAGCGATCGCAGCTTCGGCCTCGGCCTTGACCTCTTCCAGACTCTTGTTGGAGATCACCAGCCATGCGTAAGCACCGCTGCCCTCGTTGTACTTGGCGGACCAGTACATCTGGTTTCCGTCATAAGCCAGCACCTTGCCCTCGGTCAGCTTGTCGCAGGCGGCGGTGATCAGGAAGATGCTCTGTTTGTCCAGCTTCAGATACTCGCTGACACCGACGGTGATGGTGGGTTCGGGTGTGGCTGCGTAATCAAAGTTGATAGTAACCGTCGCGCCCGCAGTGATGATCTCAGCAGGGATCGTGACCTTGTAGCGACCGCCAACTTTCCTGTACGTGCAGTCCACGCCGTTTGCCCGGATCACATAGTCGTTGATTGTCTTTCCGGTCTCCGGCTTAAAGAAGAATTCAAGGGTAGCACCCGCATCGACCTTATCGCCAGACTGTGTCCATCCGATCCGGCTCAGGTTGCCTACTTTGTTCCAAGCGGTACCGCTTTCGATGATGGTCGCCTGATCAGCCGCCTTATAGCTGACAACGATATTCAGCTCCGTGCCGGTGACTTTGCCGGCAGCGATGTCGTAACGCATAAAGCCCTGCATATTTCTACCTGTGACCACTTCACCATTTACGGTCACCACCAGCTCCTTGCCGGTTTCAGGCCGTGCCATAAAGTAGAGCGCCGTACCTGCGTCTACCTCGGTCGCCGTACCCCAACTCTTCTGGGTGATGGTATTCACTGCGTCACCGGAGAGGTTAATGGTGACCTTGCCTGCCTTCTCAGTGGCCTCAATGACCAGCTCGCCGCTAACATTCTTGACGGTGTAGCTGCCGTCGCCGTTGTCGACGACCTCCACAGTCTTGCCGCCCATGGTGGAGCCGGTGAAGTCATACTTCTTGCTGAGGTCCTTTGCGGTGAAGGTGTAGTCCTTGCCGGGGTTGGCAGTGCCATTGCCGGTAAAGGCATCAGGCAGGGTGACCTGATAGCCGCCCACGGTAATGGTGGCTGCACCGGTGGTAATCGTCGCGGCGGGAGCGTCCTTCTCGGCGGCGTTGGCCTTGACGTCCACCTTGGCGGAGGTCACAGTGACCTTGGCTTCGCCGGTGGTCTTGCCGGTAAAGGTCAGTATGATGTTGTCGGTGCCGCAGGTCTTGTCTGCGCCGTAACCGGCGATCTTCAGGGTGCCGTTGTTATCAATAACAGCGGCGTCAGTGTTAATGCCCTTATAGGTCAGAACGCCGGTGTCATAGCTGACTTCCATGTAGTATGCGTTGTAAGTAGGAACGTCCTTGTTGCTGATCTTCAGCGCCACCTGCGCGTCCTCGTTCACAGTGATGGAGGAATTCACAGTGCTGGCGGCTACGGCATAACCCTCCGGCTCAGTGCTGGCCGGGGTGACGGTGACGGAGATCTTGCTGTCGGGATAAGTAGGATCGTCGTAGCCGGGGGCCATGGTGGTGTTGTACATGTCCACCTTGGCAACAAACTCGGCTGTGGTAAGGTCGGCAATGTCTTCCTTCGCGGTGAAGGTGCAGGTAACATACTTACCGGCCTTGATCGTGCCGACGCCCTTGAGGGACGCCCAGTTGATGACCTTGTACTGGTCGGGAGCGGTTCCTTCCTCGCCCTTTACGATGACGGCATAGTCGTCAAATTCCCGTCCTTCTTTATAGGTGAACAGATTGCTATTAAAGTGCAGGTTCAGTGCAAGACCGGAAACATTTTCCAGATTTTCATTAAAATTTACGGTGACGGTAACATCCTCGCCCGCCTTAACGGTATCCTTGTCCACGCCAAGGGTGATGCTCTGGGCAAATGCCGACACCACCAGCGTGAACAGCATCACGATAGCAAGGAAGAAAGAACCAATTCTTTTTTTCATATGGTGATCTCCTTCTTATTCCGCGCTGCCGGACGGCAGCACATCAATGATTTTATTGACATATTGCAGCAGTAAGGTCGCATCCTTCAAGGTGATCTCACCGTCACCATTGATATCAGCGGCGGCCAGCTGATTGTTCTCCAATGTGGCAACCTTATTGACGTGCTGCAGCAGCAGGGTTGCGTCCTTCAAAGTGATTTCCCCGTCGCCGTTGATATCGCCCACTGTGACCTGCGGCTCGGCGGGAGTGATGTTGTCCAGCTTCAGGTTGGTCAGAATCGCGTTGATACCTTCCAGATCGGTGGTTTTCAGCAGATCCCACTTGGCCTGCTTCACCTGACTGTACAGGGTTTTCTGCGCGGCGGTGGTCACATCCGTAAAGCTGTTGACATTTAGTGCCGCGATTTTTGCGTAGGCCTCTGCCTGATACTGGCCAAGGGCTTTGTCAGTCTTATACGTCTCGAAGATCGCCATCAGATCCAGCAGGGCACACTCGTCGCCCTCCAGCAGACGCTCGGTGAGTATCGGCTTGCCGCCGAGGTCGCGGGCCTGAATATCCGTGGCGGTGTCGCCGTCTCCGGCAATCTTGCCGTCAGCCCTCAGCATAACGAAGCCGCTCATGTTAGCGGAACCGGCAGTCAGACGATCCACAACGGCGTTGAACTGCGTCTGAACGCTCTCGGGCAAAGCCTTGAACTCGTCAGACTCCTGCACGGCCTTGGCCTTATCCAACTGCGCGTTCAACACAGTCAGAGTCCATGTGGCCAAGAAGGGAGCCTCTCCTTCATAAGTGACGCCGTCCTTCTCCACGCTGGCGGGTATCCAGTAGCGACCGGGCCGGACGAAGTAGACAGTCGTGCCATCCTTCAGGTAATACAGGCCAGTCTCATCCGTGGGGAACGCCGGAGAAACGGTAGTTCCGCTGGCCTTGCCAGCGTTGAACAGCGCCAGATCATGGAAGGTGTAAGTTGCCGTGGGGGGGCTCTTGATCATAGCGGTGACACATCCGGTCACAGCGTTATAGGTGTTGGCACTGGCGGGGTCGGATTCATTGGATTTGAAGATGGAAGCGCCGGGAGCCAGTACATAGCCCTCCTGTGCGGCACGCTTGACGGTGATGGTGTAGTAGTGATTATCCGTACCATCATTCCAGATCGCATTGACAGACTTCGTCTGGACTTTGGGATCCTTATAGAAGAACAGCTGCTCGCTGGTATAGCCCGCATCCAGCTTTGTCAGCTTACCGGAAATAACGCCTTTACTCAATCCGGTTCCCAGCGTTACGCCTTCGGGCATATCGAAATAAATTCGATCCATCATGGCATCGCTGCCGGGATTTTCAAATTCCACGGTGACAGCGGTGGGGGTAGCGGAGGCATCGGTGCTGCCGTCAGTGGGCAAAGCCACTTGCTTTTCTGTGTTGCCGACCTTCACTGTCACGGAGACGCCCGCTGCTGCCTGAGTGCTGACATTCAGCGTGACAACGCCGGATCTCTTCGGAGCGGGCACAGCGTAAAAATGATACTGAGATGTACTGTGGTCAGGCGTCAGCTTCTCGCCGTCCAGCGTGACGGTATATTCCTCCGCGCCGGGGTCATCCAGTACATTCAGCCGCACCAGCGTGCTGCTGTCCGCGCTGAGACGCTGACCGCTTTTCAGGTCGACCACCTGATCCGCCGCGTCGCCTGTCAGGCGCAGCACAGTGCTGCCAGTGGCGTTTCCCGCGAAGGCTGTGATGCATAGGCTCAGCGCCATGACCAACGCGAGAAACAGGGATAGCGTTTTCTTCATTTAATCTCCTCCTAAAACAAATTTTCGATCATTTATTGAAACAGGGAAGCTGTTGATCAATCCATTGCAATATTGAACCAGCAGTGCCGCATCGGCCAGTGAAGCCTCACCGTCATCATTCAGGTCGGCGGCGGCCAACTGTTCTTCGGTCAGTTCCCGCATGCCGTTGCAGTACTGGATCAGCAGTCCGGCATCAGTTATGTCGATCTCGCCGTCACCGTTCAGATCGCCGTACAGGACGACCTCCGGCATGGCCAGCAAGGCCATCAGGTCCGTGGCAGCCACGTTCACATAGTAGCCGTTGAGCAGCAGCGCCGTTTGCTCCGGTGCGGTCTGTGCTTCCGCCGGGCCGTCTGCCAGAACGGTGAAGGTCACTGTGGCGATCACGTCGCTCTGCGCCGCGCCCTCCAGCGACGCGCCACCGAAACGCAGGCCGCCCTCAGTCTCCAGCATAGCGGTCTCCATCAGCGGCTCCGTCAACCGGAGAGACTGGAACGCCAGCTTATCAGCATCATAGGTCAGCAGCGTACTGAACGTGTCGAAAGAGGCCTCCGGTGTCCGGATCGTGGCTATGGCTGTGTCGCCCTTCTGGTAGCTCGTCTTATCGAAGTCCACCGCCAGCACCGTTTCCGGCGCGCCGTTGGTATCCAGAACGCTGTCGCCCAGCGTGTTCAGCAGCAGGCGGAAGTCATTCCACGCTACCGTGCCGCTGTCGTCCAGATCGCATATGGCCCGATCCGTCCGTCCGGCGCTGGCCGCCATGCGGGAAATATCCCGCACATCCAGCAGCGCGTCGCCGTTCATGTCGCCGGTGGGCGGTAGAACCGTCACCCGCATCATGGGCAGCTCCGCCGTCAGCGTATAGCGGCTGTATTTTTCCGGCAGGACCGGGCGGAACTGATAGGTACCGGGCGCACCGAATTCGGAATCCAGCGCCCACGTCACGTCGGTGATGATCTTGTTTTCACCGTCAATGGTGGCCAGCAGATAGGTCGGCAGCCCCTGTGATACCTCCTCCAGTGTGGTGCCATAGGCATAGGAGCGGACGCCGCTTTCGTTGGCCGACAGCTTTACCTCGGTGATCTGGTTGTCGCCCAGCGCCTTATTCATCGTGTCCAGATACGGCTGCACATCTTCTGCATTCATGGTGATGTCACGGCTCAGCTCCAGCGCCTTGTCATAGGCCGCTTTGACGGTTTCATCCTCCATCAGGTACTTGTTCGCCCGGACCGCCGCCAGCACGGTGTAAAGCTCGGTGCGGTTCATGTGCTCCACATTGCCCGCCGCCGTAGTACCGCCGCCGCCCAGATCGCCACCAAGGCCGATCAGGGAAAACTGCCAGCGTACTACCAAGCCATTGGCGGCGTTGGCCGCTGCCGCACCTACCGTCGGAAAGCTGTTGTTAACGGAGTACATCCAGCCGGACTGCATATAATAGTCAAACTCGCCCAAATAATCAGGGGCGCTGGTATCCGTATGGGCAATGGCCTTTGTGCTGGGGTCCGCGGCTTTCACCGCCGCCCACATATCCAGTATGTATGAGGGTATCGTTGTGCCGATAGAGGGCCGGTTCGGATCCTCCACCGCAGCCAGATAGAATCCGTCTGTCAGGCTTCCGGTATTCTCATACGTCCGGCCAAGACCAGTCAGTGCGCGGTCCAGCACCTGCGCCAGATTCTCCCCCGCATAATAGGGAACGCGCTGCGGCTCCATGATGAACCCCTGCCCCAACGTCAACTTTTCCACGGACATGACCACATAGCCGTCCGGCTCGTCCGCCGCATAGGCGGTGGACACGGTGCCGCATACAGCAGCGGTGGACACGGTGCCGCATACAGCAGCTGCTGTCAGCAGCAGGGCGAGAAGGATCGCGCCAAGTCGCTTTGCATATTTCATTTTGCTCAATTCTCCCCTCTCTTTTTCCCGTGGAAGATGCCTGCCGCCAGCAGCACACTGCACGAGATCAGGATTACCGCCAGTTCCTTGGCAGAGCCGGGTGATTTATCCCCCTTTGACACCGAGATCACACGGCCTGTGGTGCCGCTGCCAGCGCCATCGCCGCCGTTCCCGGCGGCGTCCGTGGTGGTCTCGGACTTCTGACCGGTGGTCTGAGACGTACCGGCCTGCGCGGTGTTGGCATTGGCCTTGTTCGTGCCGTTGCTGCCCTGCTGGGGCAGAGGATCCGTCAGCAGGTCGCGGTAGTCTCCGCCACCGGACGTTGCCTGTCCGCTCAGCGTACCGCCGCCATTGCCGGAACCGTTGCCAGTTCCGCCGCCACCGCCACCGCCGGGGTCAGCCGGTGTAACGGTTATGGTGCAGGTGATAGTGGCAGTTCTCGGACTGTTCAGATTGTCCGTTTGAACGGTGGCTGTGATGGTAGTCTCGCCCTCTTTGATTGCGGTGACAACGCCGTTTTTGTCGACCGTGGCGATGCTTTCATCGGTGGAAGACCAAGTCGTGCGCTCCTTCACAACAACATCATCAGAATATGGGAGGGTCAGCTGTGTTTCTGAGCCTGCCTGTATGGGCGAGACATCAGTAAGTGTTTCCGGCAGAACGATAATGGTGCAGGAGTTACTGGTCACACCTTCGTATCGAGCCCGGATTTCTGTCTTGCCTACTGTCTGACCTGCTGTGACTGTATAGTTGTTTTTTTGTGTTTGCTTGACATCAGCGATAATATTGGAGCCGCCCTCCCAAGTTATGCCGCTGTAGACAGCATCGGCATCGCCGTCTTTTGCAATAAGTTTGCCTGTTCCGCCCTTGGTCAGAACGAGTTGCGTCGTCTCTAGAGTAAGAGAATCCACCTTATCCCTTGTATATGCAATGACATAGTTGCCATCCTCGGCCAGTCGGGGCTCCCACGCATAACCTTCTATATCTTCCGCAACAAATTCATATTCCGGCTTACATAACCGCTGTCCGCGCCACTCGGCACCCACCAGTTCCTTTTTCCAGCCATCGGCCGCAGTGATCTCAAATTCCTCAATATCGCTTTTTACGGTTTGCCCCAAAACTGAATCTGTTTTTTTGCCCGTAACCTTGATCTTATCAATGTCATCAGGCAGCCCTGTTACCTCTACAACAGGCGGGTCAATAATGTACACCCTAATTTGGAATTCACGTTTATCTTCAGTAAAGTCCTTGCGCCAGTGCCAGATTCGGTTTTCAAACTTCTGCTCCGCTACCGCAGTCAGCGTAAAGAGATAACTGCCTCCTACGTTATCCGGGTCATAATTCTCAGGAATCATCAGCCACTTGGTGGGCAGGGCCGCCTGCTGCACTCCTGCACCGGTCTCCAGTGTCAGTGCCAGAATCTCCTCCAGCTCCGTCCCCCTATAAACGCGAAGTATGGCAGGGGCCTCCACTGTTTTGACTGCCTTTCTGGCTCTGCCTCCATCGACGGCCTCAGGCAGCCACACGTTATCGGGAGTCAGCAAATTGTCAAAGGGCTTTCCCATCCGATTGACAATAAATGTAGGAAAGTCTACACCCTCGGCAGGTATATAACCGGCTGGCAGCACAAGCGTAAAAGTATACTTCAGATCACTGATCTGCCCATCGTGGTCGCTATAATTGGGAGAGCATTTCCATGTAACATCCAGTGCCAAACGCTCTCCTGCCGCAGTAATGACATCTATTTGTTTCGGTACAAAATCCTTTGGACGCGTCTCATGATCCACTTCTTCCGGCAGATTATAATCCTCCGGCCAACCGGGAAATTCCACGATCCTCACGCCTATCTCTTTATACTGGAATGTCTTGATGGCCTCACGGAGGTCGTTCACCGCGTCGTTGATCTCGTCAAACTGTGTCTGATTCATCAGGCGGCGATCCTTGTCCTTATATTTATCGTAGACCGTATTGGCCGCCTGAATTGCGTCCTTCAGGGCGTCTACCGCGCCGTCCTCATACTCGCGCTTGCCGTTTTTCGCGTCCGTCCACAGGTCAGCCGCGTCGGAGCGCGCATTAGCCAGTACATTTATTTTATAATTGACATACAGAACCGTTGTCCCGTCCAGATGAAGCGCACCATCGTCATAGACCAGCTTGATATCGGTTTTTCCCTGCTTCAGCAAGTCTACGGCGATGCTGCCGCTGTTTCGCGCTTCACCATCCCAGCTGACAACTGCGGGATCGGTGATCTGGATCTTGAGTGTCCCGTCCTCCAGTGCGCGAGCTGTATTGACCGGCAAGCCCTCCGCATCGGTAATGCTTACCGCATCAAACGACAGCAGCACATTGCGGATCGGCCGATTAGCCACGATAAGCAGCTCTCTGCTCTGATATATCTTCGGAACGACCAGCGCCGCACGGCCGGATTTATTCACCGTGATGAAGTAAGTATCCTTGTGAATGCCATCCTTTGCCGTGACAGTGATGGTCACAGTGAAGGCATCTTTTTTCATCACGGTGGGCTTATTTGCACTGCCGAAGGATTCATAATAGTTGGCTATGGGGTAAGTCCCATCCTTCATCAGTGTCCGGGGCTGCGCGATATCGTTGCCGCCGGTAACAGTGACCTCCTGCCCCTCCTTGAGCGCAATGCGCAGATGCATCATCTGATTGGGGTAGTTTAGGTCAAAATCATCCGGAGACAGCTCCACGGTGCTCTCATACCGGGCAGGCGTTGTCTCAGTCTTTTCTTTCCACTGGAACGTAAGCTCCTGCAAAGCCGTTGCCGGTGCGCTGTCCTGTACGCCCTTGACAAACAACTCCATTTTCTCCGGTACGGTATCGATCAGGGCCGGGTCATCATTATTGGGGTCAACATAATTGATGACCAGTGCCCTTGTCTTATAGGCCGGCGTTTCCACCGGTTTGCCGTCCTCCCATTTGGACTTATCCACACCCTGATACCGCAGCAGCAGGCAGTTCAATCCCTCTTTCAGCTGGATCACATCAGAAAGGAAGGTCTGGCTCACCGGCTTGTCTCCAGAGGCGGAGATAAAAGATTGGAGCACCCGGCCATTTCCGTCCACCAATTCCACTAAACGCTCCTCATTGGCCGCCGCGCTGCCGTCGAAGCCAATGCGTACCTTGTCAATATTGGAGCTGAACCGCGTAATGGAACCGCTGAGACTGGCCTCCTGAATTTTATCACCGGGTGCGTTGCCTTCCTCGTCATATACCTTGACGTTGCTGAAGCCGCCGCTGACGCCATAGCCGAAGCTATAGAAAGCGTAGGTGGTGCTTAATCCTGTGTTTTCGTCCGTCAGCACCAGCGTATTGCAGTTTTCCATTGCCTGAAATGGTACGGCAAACGCAAACGTACCGTCCACTGCCACGGAGACTTCATCTCCGTTGAATACGACCGTCACGCCGGATGTCGTCGCCCCCTTGAAGCTCCGCGGAATACCGTTGATGGGGCGGCTGTTGCAGAGAAAATACGCCGTCGCATCCGGTGAGAACGACGGATACATATTGCCGATCGTAGTGCTGTTGTTATTCTCTGCGTCATACAGCGCCGTCAGCTTCGGGAATTCCAGCGTGGTCTCTGCCGCGATCTCCGCCGCCCGCGCCAAGGCCTTGTCCAAAGCCTCCTTTACTGCTTCCTGAGTCGCGGCGTTGTGGATGGCCGCGCGTCCGCTTTGCAGGCACCGCAGCAGTAGCTCCCGCTGGGCCACCGTCACACCGGCCTCCAGCTTGCCGTTGATATCGGTTTCCAGCTGCGCCACCGCGTCGGCCTTGGCTTGACGCAGCGCTGCATCCGCTGCTGCGTCAACCGCTACGCCAGCGGTCACATTCAGCGCCTGATAGCCGTTATAGACCACGGCGTTTTTCCGCTCCAGATAAGCGGCACTGCCGCTGGTAAATGTCAGCGTTTTCGCCCCGCCAGTCACAGCGTTAAACGTTACCTTTGCAATAACGGTGCCGCTGCTGGCAGGCTGCTGAACGGAATCGCTTTCCACCATCAGCTCCAGTGCACTTTCCTGTGCCTTGCATACAGGCATGGTGAAACCAGTGCCGGCCTGTACGCTCTGATATTTCAGGCTACTCTGGTCGTACGTCACATGAAAACCCGCCGCGTCAAAATCCGCGCCGTATACCATAAAGGTCACGGTGACGGTCTCTCCGGCACTGTAGCTGGTCTTGTCAAATGCGGCGACCATCTCCGCGCCGCGGCCGCCATCCACCGCGGCCGCCGGGACGATCAGGCTGACCGCCAGCACCAGCACCAGCAGGGATATCCCTCGTTTTATCGTTTCTTTGTATCTCACGATCTTCTCTCCTTGGAATATTTGCCGTTATGAGGTCGGCGGGAGGGGCCGGCAAACCCCTCCCGCTCTATGGAAAGACAGCGGCAGTTACTTCCGCTCGACTTGGCCGGGGGATCCTTGGGTTTCTGTATTCTTCTGAACGCGCATTTTATTTTTGATTGCCCTTGCCTTGAACTTGGCTTCACGTTCCTGCCGGTGCAGTTCAGCCTGAACTGCACGCTCCTTCATGAAGATATAGCGTTTCGTCTGGGCGGGACACGCATGGTCCGCCACAAGCTCCGCTTTCTTCAATACCGCAGGCCATCCGCCGAACCGCTGCGCGATATAGGTCCCGCCGATGATCTCCTTTACGGTCGGGGTATACCCCATTTCATCCGCGCAGCGCCGTACATATTGGATTAGCTCCTGCTCCGAATCCCCAGCATGAAGATCAGAAAAAGACTTCTCTTTCTCCTTCAGCGCCGCAGTCGTGCGGGCGACGATATATTGCTCATATCATGCGTTTCCGTCAAATCTTTTTTCATCTCTTCTGGGCATTTGGGTATACTCCTCCTGATGAAAAATAAAAAAGCTGGCTCCAAAAAGCCAGCAAACGCGCCAAAAACAAAAAACGCTGATTATCCCATAAAATGGAAAAATCAGCGTGCCATTACCTTTGGCTAAAACACGGAGAGAGCGCCCGCTGGTAGGTTCTGAACAGTGTAATTCTCCTGACTCGCGCCACAGAGAGAAAACTCTCTACGTTTGCAGTTTACCTTCTCACAGGGGACAACTCCCTGCAATGGCGGACTTTGGTCCAGGCGGCTCTCGCCGCTTCAACTGCATCCTTGCGCTCACAGTGCCGGTCGCGCGGGGCTTTTACCCCATTCCTTTCACACCGCCGCCTGATCTGAAAACCAGATCTTTACAGCAAACGGCTACACCGGATAAGCGAACCCTATTCACTTTTTACCTCTTGATATAGCTTTATGTTTCGCATATGCGAAATATAAAGCACCATGGTGCTTCGCAAAATATATGTTCCGTACAGGTTATATGAAAATCCCATGGTAACAAGCATAATCATTATACATAGCCTTTGTCAAGTTGTCAACAAAATTCTCATATTTTACCTGTTGCAGGTATCTGCATCGCGTCCAACTTTGTTCGATCTCTAACACGCCTTTAATACGCACGCAATACGCATTATTTCCGTGGTGCGCCTGTACTTAAGGCATCATGCATTTAGGTCGGAGCAGAGCAGGCACGGGTGGAAGGCTATCAACAGCTTTTCGC
>ERZ773229.243-NODE-243-length-57887-cov-9.515925_pt1 | contig 57887 bp, 51 predicted proteins | sample MGYA00580992_ERZ773229 | MGnify/ENA primary metagenome ERZ773229 (study PRJEB29015, sample SAMEA2737795) | human gut metagenome | biome: human gut; feature: human-associated habitat; material: faeces | place: China | collected 2012 ... | reverse complement strand
CACATAGCCGCCGGCCAGGTCGATCCTTTCATAATCCGATCCTTCCGTGCCGGCGGGGACGATGGCCTCGATCCGGTCGCCGTTTACAAGGATACTCAGGCCCGGCCGGGGCCGCATGGTCTCCGTTCCGTCCAGCAGGATGCCGTTAATCAGGGCGTATTTCATAGGATACGCTCCTTTCTGTTTCATTTTGCCGGATGGGTCAGCCGTTCTACGGCGGCCCGGGCGGCGGAGGCAGCGTCAGGAGTGTAGAGGTCCGCATGGATCTCATCGCAGAAGCTCTGGCTGATGGGCGCACCGCCCACCATAATACACACCCGATCCCGGATGCCGGCTTCCCGGGCCAGGTCCACCACCTGGCGCATCTGCTGCATGGTGGTGGTCAGCAGAGCCGAGCAGGCGATGATGTCGCAGTGATGCTCCCGGGCTGCGTGAATAAATTCCTCCGGCGGCACGTCGGCCCCCAGATCATACACCTGGATATTGCTGCCCTCCAGCATGATTTTCACCAGGTTTTTGCCGATGTCGTGCATGTCGCCCCGGACGGTACCGATGCAGGCCGAGCCGATGGTCTGCCGGGCGCCGGCCGCGTCCACCATATGGGGCTTCAGCAGTGCTGTGGCGGCGGCCATGCATCGGGCCGCCATGAGCATCTCCGGCACAAAGGCCCGGCTGGCGGAAAAATCCTCCCCCAGTTCGTTCATGCCCCGGATCAATCCGCCGGAGAGGATGGCTTGGGCATCTATGCCCAGGGAAAGGGCCTGCTCCGTAAGAGCCAGCACCTTCTTCTGCTGGCCCCGCTTGAGAACTCCGGCCAAGGCGGAAAGAATGTCACCGGCCTCCGTCTCGACCTTTGGGGCAGCCGTTCTTGCTTTTTGCGGGGCAAAACTGCGCCGGGGCACCGGCGGCAGGTTAAAGGTCGGCAGGTGGAGCCGGGCGTTGTAGGCATCGATGGTCTCATCGATGTACCGGTCGATATGGGGATAGACGGCGCCGGGGAGGCCGTAGGTGATGGAGGGGATGAAGTGGCCCCCGGGCGCACAGGCACACAGGGTGTCCTCGGTGTAGGAGCGTATCTCCTCCGGCGTGGCATCTGCGCGGTCTATGGCTGCGCCGATGCCGCCCATGAGCACCAATTTGCCCCCCAGGTGCCGCTGGAGAGCGGGGATGTCGTTTTCCGGCAGGACCCCCTGCCAGACCTGGATGCCGATCTCGGCCATGTCGTCCACAATGGGCGCCAGGTAGGAGTCGGCGTGGTGGACGGCGATGCACCCCCGTGAGCGGATATAGCCATAGAAGCGGCGGTAGGGCTCCTTGAAGAATTCCCGCCACATATCCGGGTGCATGAACAGGGCGTCCTTGGTGCCCCAATCATCATGGGAGAAGATCACGTCCGGGTGCAGATTGTCTATAAGCAGCTTTACATAGCCCAGGCGGTAGTCGGTGATGTAGTCGATGAGTCGGTGCATTTCCTCCGGATGCTCGTAGAGGGCGGTGAGGGTGTTTTCAAAGCCCATGAGGAAGTGGCACTGCTCAAAAATGCCCGTGCCCATAAAGCCCGCCAGGAGCTTTTCCTCCCCGGCGGCAGAGCGGGCGGCGGTGCGGCAGGCCTCCCAGCCCTGGGTGCAGTTGGCCGCCAGGTCCGGGGCGTGGACCGTCTCCTCCCAGCGCGTTACATCCGGGCAGACGGTGAAGTCATCTGTATGGACGGGGATAGCACCCGGCGCATCCTCCGGAAAGCTGATGGTGGTGCCCCAGCGGTCCCGGCTGACGGTGCCCCGGCGGCGGTTTCCCCGCAGGTAGGTGTTAATAGGGTCATTGAGGCACATATGCAGGGCCTCATATTGCTTGAGAATGCGCTCCGGGTGACCATCCGGCTGCAGCAGCTCCAAAAAAATTTCCTTAGGGGTTTGCATAGCGTTTCACTCCTCCCGGCAGAGTACACAGGCCGTATAGGTCATGGTCTGTGCGCCGTAATTATATTCCAGGCCCGATTGGCGGCATATATCGCTGACCCACAGGCCATAGGCCTCCATGGACGACAGCCGCCTGGCCGGGTAGCGGCAAGGGGCCAATGGGCAGGTGCATCGGCGGCAAAGGGTGCAGGCCCCTGCCGTAAGGGCCAGGCAGTCCGGATGCAGCAGCCGGGCCTGCCGGGCAAAGCTCTCAAAGGCTTTTTTGTGCTGCCGGGCCAGGCGCTGCATACCCTGGTAATCAAATTCATCGGCCAGGGAACCGGTGGTCTGCACCAGAACACCGCTGCGGCACCGGCGAATCTCCTCCTCTGCCCGGGCCAAGGAGCCGCAGGCCGGCGGGCAGGCCCAGTTTTTGCCGTACTGCCCGCAGCGGTCCGCCGCGCACATCTCCCGCACGGAGGTCAGGGGCCTGAAGGCCGAGAGGTTCGCCGGTGCCCAATGGGAAAAGCCGTTTTCTTTCGCCAAAGCCATCAGCCGCTCCATTGGCACCCTCCCCCCTCTTGACAAAACCTGCCGGGATTGCTAAAAATTATAGTAGGCAAGCTAACTACAGTATAGTACAGTATAATAAGGGTAATTGTTTGTGTCAAGTATCCCGCACTTCCCCGGTGTAAAAACCTGCGCCGGGAAATCGGAAAATAACGGAACTCTTTTCCATGCCCTATCCAGGGCTTTTCTATGAGTATTTAATGAAACGGAGGACGCATTATGCAAATTCAATTCCCCCTGATCCTGGACGGCGCTACAGGCACCGAGCTGCAAAAACGGGGCTTTACCGGCGACGTATGTGCCGAGGAGTGGGTGCTGGCCCACCCGGAGGCCATTGCGGATATCCAGCGCGGGTATGTGCAGGCCGGGAGCCAGGTGCTCTACTGCCCCAGCTTTGGTGCCAACCGCCAAAAGCTGGAGGAGCACGGGATCTTCAACAAAACCGCGGACTATAACCGCCGCCTGGCGGAGCTCTCGAAAAAGGCGGCAGAGGGCCGGGCCCTGATAGCCGGGGATCTCTCCCCCACCGGGCTGTTTCTGGCGCCCATGGGCCAGGCGTCCTTTGAGGAGCTGGTGGATATTTATGCGGATCAGGCAGCAGGCTTGGAGCAGGCCGGGGTGGACCTGTATGTCATCGAGACCATGATGACCCTGTCCGATGCCCGGGCAGCGGTGCTGGCTGTGCGTAATGTCAGCGAAAAGCCCATCCTGGTCACTTTTACCTGCGATGAAAATGGCCGCAGCATCTCCGGAACGGACATTACAGCGGCGCTGACGGTACTCCAGGGCATGGGCATCGACGCTTTCGGCCTCAACTGCTCCGCCGGGCCCCGGGAGATGCTGCCGCAGCTGAAGCGGCTGCGGGAATACACCCGGGTGCCGCTGATCGCCAAGCCCAACGCCGGGATGCCCCAGATCGTGAACGGCAAGGCGGTATATCACTGCCCGCCGGAGGAATTCACGGCCCTGGTGCCGGAATTTCTGCAGGCAGGCGTGGCCATCTTCGGCGGCTGCTGCGGCACGGATGCAGGGCACATCGCGGCACTAAAAAAAGCTCTGGACGGGGCGCAGATCACGCCTCCCGCGCCACAGCACACGGCGCTTCTCCCGGCGGCCACGGAAAAGCTGCCCATGTATTTGCCGGTAGATGCCAGGCACGGAGCGGTGATCGCCGTGACGGAGAGCCTGGAGGACGATCTGCTGGAGGCCATGGACGGGGACGAGCCTATGGTGGCTGTGGCACTGACAAGCCCGGCAGACGCGGAGGCCCTGGGGGACGTGCAGTACATGATCCAAAAGCCTCTGTGCCTGGTGTGCGATGACGGGGATGTGCTGGAGGCTGCGCTGCGAGTCTATCAGGGCCGGGCGCTGTATGAGGGCCCGGTGCCGGAGGAACGGCTGGAAGCGCTGCGAAAAAAGTATGGCGTGATCTATTAAGCGTGGGAAACAAAAGCCACCGGAGGTATGGTGCGGGGCGGTCAACAGCCTTAGCTGAGGCCGCCGTGGGCGGCCTCAGCTAAGGCGCAAAGCAGCCGCACCAAAACGGCGACAGATGCCATGGGCAGAGCGAAGCGGGACAGCTTATCCCAAAGGGATCCACTGATACTCCCGGCAATGGTAAATTTACGGTTTCTGAACGGTTTGCAGCGGGGCTCCTTGACTTTTACGGTGCAATGCGCTAAAATGTGAATAGTTTGAGGAACCGCCTGGGGAGCAGGCAAAAATAAAAAGAGCCGCAGCGCCGGAAGCTTTTCCTGGGCGGATTTTTTGCGGCCGGACGGGAGAAGCAATGAAACAGAAAAACACCAAGAATTTTGGCACCCGCTGGGGCTTTATCCTGGCCTCGGTGGGCTCCGCCGTGGGCATGGCCAATGTGTGGGGCTTCCCCAACAAGCTGGGCAGCAACGGCGGCGGCGCATTTCTTCTGATCTACCTGCTGTTCGTATTCATTTTCAGCTATGTGGGGCTGCCGGCGGAGTTTGCCATGGGCCGCCGGGCCGGAACCGGCACCCTGGGCGCCTATGAAAACGCCTGGGCCACCCGCAGCAAGGGCATGGGCAAGGCCGGCGGACTTCTGGGCTGGCTGCCCCTGGCGGGGTCGCTGTGCATCGCCCTGGGATACGCGGTCATCGTGACCTATATTCTCAAGGCGCTGGTGGACTCCGTGGCGGGCACGCTGATGACCACCGACGCCGCTGCCTGGTTTGGCGAGTTCTCCTCCACACCCTTTTCCGTGGTCCCCTACCATATCATTGTGGTGGTGGGCACGCTGCTGACCCTGTATTTGGGCGCCCGCAGCATTGAAAAAACCAACAAGATCATGATGCCTGTGTTCTTCATCATTTTCCTGGTTTTGGCGGTGCGGGTAGCACTTCTCCCCGGCTCCTCCGCCGGTTATCGCTTTATGTTCACACCGAACTGGGCGGCACTGAAGGACCCCATGATCTGGATCTGGGCCATGGGCCAGGCCTTCTTCTCCCTGTCGGTGACGGGCAGCGGTATGATCGTGTACGGTGCGTATTTGTCCAAGGAGGAGGATGTGGTACACATGGCCCAGCGGACGGCGCTGTTTGACACCATTGCAGCGGTGGTGGCGGCGCTGGTCATCATCCCGGCGTGCTTCTCCTATGACCTGGATGTGGGCGCGGGCCCGGGGCTGCTGTTTGTGACCCTGCCCACCATTTTGCAGGATATCCCCTTGGGCCGGCTGTTTGCCATCATCCTGTATGTGGCCATGATTTTTGCGGGAATCAGCTCCCTGCAGAACATGTTTGAGGCGGTGGTGGAGTCGCTGATGCACAAATTCCCCAAGCTGAGCCGCACGGCGGCCCTGGCCATCCTGTGCGCACTGTGCCTGGGCATCGGCCTGTTTATGGAGCCCATCGCCAAGTGGGGCACCTGGATGGATCTGGTTTCCATTTACATCATCCCCATCGGGGCCACCCTGGGTGCGGTGTCCTGGTTCTATGTGATGAAGAAGGACAACCTGCTGACGGCCATCAACACCGGCAGCCACAAGACCCGGGGCGCCCTGTGGTACAGCGTGGGCCGGTATGTGTATGTGCCCTTGGCGCTGGTGCTGTGCCTGGTGGCGCTGATCGGCGGCGTGGCCTTTTAAGGAAAAATTGAAATTGGGCATAAGAATCCCCTCCGGAAGCCGCGGCTTCCGGAGGGGATTTTGCGTGTAGGGCAGCGGGTCGTAGGGGAGCCTTTTAGGAGTACGGATTGCCACAGCCAGTGTGCGCACTGGCTTCGCAATGACGGGCTTTTTGCAAGGGGTACGGTGGGACAGCGGGACACATGGGTCCCGCCCTACACGGCATTTTTTTGTAGGGGCGGACGACCGACCCTGTCCGCCCGGCTCGGCGCTTTCCTTGTTGTTCGTAGGGGAGGGGCTCTGTCCCTCCCGTGGGCGACCGCGAGGGTCGCCCCTACGAACGGGAACAAGGAGCGCGGTAAAGCGGGGCGTCGAGGACGCCGCCCCCTACGGAGGGGAACAAGAAGTGCGGTATGGCGGGCGGGGCAGAACTCCGCCCCTAAGCATGGCCGCTGGGTGCGGGGGGTGCCTGCTCTTATGGCGTGGACAGGGTGCCGGTGGGCGGCAATGATGAGACATCGGCGGCGGTAATGAGATTGGGTTCCTCTATTTGAACGGGGGTACCGTCGGGGTTGGTGGGGAAACGGAAAGCGTAGCCATACTCGGAGTTTACGGAAAAATTTCGAATCTGCTCCTCGGTGAACAGTCCCACTGCGATGGGCCAGGTGATGATCAGGTCTTCGTCCTGTTCCTGTAAATTCACCAGGCGGAGGTCATAGCCCAGGGCGGCCAAACGCTTGAATTCACCGCCCAGGCTTCCGGCGGCTACCTGTTCCCCATTTTGGAATACATCCATTTCTAAAAGGAACTTTACATTCCGGCCTGCGTACTGCTTTCGGGCGGCGTTGACCTCCACAAAGCAGAAATACTCGCCGGGGTCCGGGGCCTTGTAGCAGGCTTCGACGCCGATTTGGTAGTTTGTGATGGGCTGGCTGGGGGAATAGTTCGTGTCTCCGTCCTTATAATCTTTCAGCGGCAGGTAGCGGGCCGTCAGCAGCACGGCGGTGGCCGTGACCAGACACAGGCAGGCCGCCGCACACCAGCGCCGCCAAACGGGGGCGGCGGATCTGCGGGCTCGGCCAGGCTGGTGGGCCTGGGCAATAAAGTCGTCCCGGATGTCCCCCAGGACCAGGGAAAAATCTTCTTTTTTCATAGCATAAAGCCCCTTTCCGAAAGGCGGCGCCGCAGCTGCGTGCGCAGGCGGTGGAGGGTGACATAGACATGATTTTCCGAGAGGGAGAAACGCTTGGCGATGTCGGGCACGCTGTCAAAATACCAGTAGCGGCAGACGAAAATCCGGCGCTTGGTCTCCGGGAGGGCGGCGAGAAAGTCGTTGATAGCGGCCACCAGCTCCCGGCGGTCCAGAGCTATCTCGGGGGTGTCCCGGTCGGAGACGATGTGCTGAAGCTCCTCAAAAACCGCCTCCGCTCCTCCGCCGCCCCGCTTCTGCGCGGCGGCGCTGCGCAGCCGGTTCAGGGCCAGGTTCCGGGTGATCCGGCCCAAAAATACCGCAAGCATCGCAGGTCTGTGGGGCGGCATGGCGCTCCACGCCCGGAGATAGGTGTCGCTGACGCACTCCTCCGCGTCCCGCCGGTCGGGCAGGATGCTTCCGGCGATGCCGGCGCAGTAGGCACCGTATTTTTCCGCCGCAGCCGGGATGGCGCGCTCATCCCGGGCCCAAAACAGCGCCACAATGGCGGCATCGTCCATAGTCCTCTCCCCTCCTTTCCTTTGGCCTTTCACTTCTATAGACACCATCGGGGCGTGTTTCTTACAGGAACCGGAAAAAATTCAAAAAAACTCCCGGAATTCGTTTCCGGGAGTTTTTAGTTCTGATAAAGGGCAAAAAGCCTCGCAGAGTTCGCGTCCGCAGACGCGAAAAATTGGGATCATTTTTCACCGCGACATGCGCGTGGAGAAAAATACCTCTCAGCCCGCAAGTGTGGAATTTTGGGCCAAAGGCCCAAAATTATGCGCGCAGCGGGGTGCAAGCCTTTTGGCAGAAAAAACGAAGTTTTTTCGCCAGGAATTTTTAGCCCCACAGGGCAGTGAGCATGGGGATGATCTGCTTTTTGCGGCTCATGACACCGGGCAGGAACAGGGTGTTGTCCTTGGGCTCCACCGAGAAAGCGTTGCGGATGGCATCGTCGCTGCCCACATACAGCAGCTGCGTGCCCTCCAGCAGAACATCCGTGAGCATCAGCAGTACCATGTCGTAGTGGTGCTCGTCCCGGATGCGGTTCATCTCCCGGAGCAGCTCCTCCTTGCGGCTCATGATGTCCAGAGAGTCCAGGCAGGTGATCTGTCCCACGCCCAGCACCTGCTCGGCGATATGGAACTCCTTGAAGTCTGAGGCGATCATCTCCTGCACCGGCTTATCCGGGCTGACGGAGGCAAACAGCTCCTTGCCCAGATCGTCCAGCTTGATATTGGCAATGCGAGCCAGACGCTCGGCCATGGAGATATCCCGCTTGGTGCAGGTGGGCGACTTGAACATCACCGTGTCGGACAGAATGGCCGCCGCCATAAGCCCGGCCATAGGTCCGGAGGGGATGACACCGTGCTCCTGATACATGGCGGCGATGATGGTATTTGTGCTGCCTACGGGCTCATTGCGCACATGAATGGGCTGGGCGGTTTGGATGTCCGCCAGGCGGTGGTGGTCAATGATTTCCAAAATCTCCGCCTGATCCAGGCCCGGCACGGATTGGGCAAACTCGTTGTGGTCCACCAGCACCACCTGCTTGCGCCGGGGGCGCAGCAAATGATACCGGGACAGGGTGCCCACGACTTTTTCGTTTTCGTCCAGCACGGGGTAGCTGCGGTAGCGGCTCTTGAGCACCACCTCCCGGACGTCGTCAATATAATCGTCCAGGTGGAAACAAACGATCTCCCCCCGCTGGCAGGGCCGGGAAATGGGGATAGATTGATAAATCAGTCGGCAGGCGCGGCCGGCAGTAAAGGGCGTGGATATGATGCAGGTATTGCCGGCATAATCCTCCAGCGCGGGATCAACATCCGCACGGCAGATGATCAGGCAGCTGACATGCTGATCCAGGGCCCGCTGGATCATATCCGGCTGGCTGGCCACCAGGACAATATTGTTTCTGCCGGAAAAACGCAGGTTCTCCGCGGCCTGGGGCATAGCCACCACAACGCTGCCGCTGATGTTGGTGGGCACGCTGCCGCCCTCGTTGACGATGCGCCCCTCCAGTACGCTGACCAGGTTAAACACCGGCAGCTCCTCCACCTGGCTGTCCACCAAGGTCTCCATGCTGAAGGTAGCGATGTCTCCGGCAGAGAGCATGCCGTACAGAGTGCCATCGTCATTCACCACGGGGACGGCGGAAATGCGCTGCTCCCGCATCACATGCCAGGCCCGGTCCATGGTGACGGAGGAGCTGAGGCAGGGGGGCGTGTCATACTCCAGGTCCCGGACCTGGGTGCGGACCGTGCGGATGGCCATGGGCTCGTTAAAGCCAAAATGCTTGAGCATGCGGTTTGTTTCATCGCTGATGTGTCCCAGGTGCGCCGCAACATACTGCCGGTCGCCCAGGGCGTTGCGCAGGGCGGCATAGGACATGGCCGCCACGATGGAATCCGTATCCGGATTGCGGTGGCCGGTTACAAAAATCTCGTTCATGGTCTCTCCTCCCGGGAGCTTTTTTACCATTATAAAGCGGCGGTAATTGATTTTCAATACGAGGATAGTATAAATTTTGGGTATTTGGTGCGATTTTTTCCGTGAAAAGGCAGAGAGCGGGCAGGAATAATAACACAGGGGAGGAAAAAGCCCCGCCGGGTGGGCGGGGCTTTGGGGTCAGCCGATGGCGATATTGGGTATGCCGCCGGAATATGCTATGGTATCCTCCGCATCCCCATCGTCCGCGGCGTCGAAGGCTTCTCCGGGAGAGCTGATTATGCCCCACTCCTGCAGGAGGGCCAGGGTGCGGGTACACTGGGGATTGAGTCTGGCGGAGAAGGTTTTTTCATCGTCCTCCAGCGTGATGTCGAAGTGGCTGTTTTGGTAGTCATAGAGGTCGGGATCCAGCATATTCATGTGGGCGATGTCCTCCAAAAGCGTCTGATACAGGAGCTTACACTCCTGGGCCGACAGATCCCGGATCAGGTCCTTGTCGGAATTGTTTATATAGCCGTGGCGGAGAGCCTCCGCGTTCACATTCACACTGTCCAGCACCACGCTGCGGCGGAAGGTCTCCGATTCCAGCATAGCCCGGACGGCGGTGAGATCCTCACTGCGCAGCTGGTACCGCCGGGAGAGGGTTCCGCCGTTTTTCAGATGGTAGGTGATGCTAATGTTGTTCCTCCACCGCCAGTCGGAGTCGAGGTTATCCTTGGCACCACAGTCGGCAAGGTAGCGGTGGGCCTGCACAATGGCGTCGATCTCCTCCGGGTCGGTGATTTTTGCCGCGCTTCCGTAGATGCCCCGATGATAGACCTCCACAGACTCCACCTGGTCGGTCTGGGGAATGCGCCGCTCGAAGCCGAAGAGGTCGGCCTTGATGCACAGGGTCAGGGCCAGGAGTACCGCGCACAGGGCCAGCAGCTCCGGCCAGAGCTTACCGAAGATGCGGGGCGTCCGGGCAATGAGCATCTGGGTGCCGATCATGCACGCCAGGCCCAGGGTCACGATGCAGGCCAGCAGGGCCGGGGTGTTGTAGGTGCAGTTGAGCATCCCCGTCAGCACAAGGCCCAGGCCCAGGCCGCCCAGCAGACCCACCGCCCACCGCACCACCGGGCGCAGAGGCCGGAAGGACAGAGTGTCGCCGGAGGCCTCGCTGCGGCGGATACGGTAGAGCAGGGCGCCGGCCACCAGCAGCACCAGAGCCCCGATGCCGTACACCAGCAGGCTCTTCCAGGCGGAGGCGCTCAGGAGCGGGCCGCTGCCGTCTTTATACATTTCATACAGATCCTGGTGCAGGCGCAGGACCGGGGTGAGCCAGGCCACGATATGGTTTCGACCCATGGAAAGCACCGTGTCGTTATAGCTGGGGTAAAAGATGCTGCACATGGCGCCCGCCAGAATACGGCAGAAGATGGCCACGCAGTTCACCGCGCCGTAGGCCACGGCCATGGCCGGGAGCCAGCCGCAGAGCATACAGCAAAAGACACCCAGGGAGAAAAACAGCAGAAAGGTCATCAGGGAGAACACCAGCCAGGAAAGGCTGGCCCCCCAATGGGTGCCGCCGCTCTGGGCCGAGAGCAGGCAGATAAGCACATTGCTCACCGCCACACAGCCCACGCAGCTCAGCACATGGGTGCGGAACTGGCAGCCCCGGCTGGCGGGGAAGCTGTGCATACCGTAGGTGCCCCGGGCGCTGGACAGATAGGAAAACAGGGCCATGGCCAGGACAATGCCGAAAATAAGATGGATCCAAATGGCGGCGGTGGTGGCGTTTCCGATGATTTCCAGGGCCACACGCCGGGCATCCTCCGGATGGGAGGCTTGCAGGTCCGCCGCGACACCATTCCATATCCGCAGGGGCAAAATCAAAAACCACAGGAAGGTATAGCCGGCAAAGAGGGGCCAGCAGCGGCGCAGGTCGCTGCGCAGCAGGGCCGGGTTAAAGAAGGATTTTGTGAGCAGCATCGTCCGCACCTCCTAATTCATAGATAAAGATTTCCTCCAGGGTCAGGGGGATGGCCTCCAGCAGCACCGGGTCGGTGATCTGCATACGGCGGCAGATCTCCTCGCTGCTGCCGCGCATGATATAGGTATGCACCCGGCCCACCTGAGTGTGGTGCAGGATCTGCAGCTCCGTGGGGAGCGTGGGCTCCTCTGCCGTTTTGTAGGCCACCTGGAGCTTGACGGTGTTATCCTGCAGGTCCGAGAGGGTGCGCTCTAAAAGCACCTTTCCCTTATCCATAATGCCCACATGGTCACACACATCCTCCAGCTCCCGGAGGTTGTGGCTGGAGAGGAGCACCGTGGTGCCCCGGGCGGATACATCGTCCAGCAGCACCTGCCACACCTGCCGGCGCATGACGGGGTCCAGGCCGTCCACCGGCTCATCCAGTACCAGGTACTCCGGCAGGCAGCTCATGGTGATCCAAAAGGCCGCCTGGCGCTGCATACCCTTGCTCATGCGGCGGATGGGCTTCTTTTCCGGCAAGTGAAATAGCTCCCGAAGCTTTTCAAACCGTCCCACATCAAACTGGGGATACATGCCCGCGTAGAGCTTGGCCATTTCCCGGATGGTGGATTGATTATAGTAGAACCAGTCGTCGGGAATGGAGACGATGCGCTCCTTGGCATGGCGGTTTTCAAACACCGGAACGCCGTTTACCAGCACCTGGCCGGAATCCTGCTTATACACACCGGTGATGTGGCGCAGCAGCGTGGACTTGCCCGCCCCGTTGGGGCCCACCAGACCGTACACCGCCCCCTTGGGCACGGTGAGGGTGGCGCTGTCCAGAGCTGTGAAGCCGTCAAAGGTTTTTACCAATTTTTTTACTTCGATCATTTTTCTTCCTCCTCTCTCCACAGATCCAGCCACTGCTGCTCTGTCATGCCCAGCTGCCGCAGCTCCAGTATCGTGTCGTGCAGGCCCTCCGTAAGCTCAACCATGCGGCGCCGGCCCTGGTCGCCGTCCTCGGCCACAAAGCTGCCCCGGCCGGCCACGGAATATACAAAGCCCTCCGCCTCCAGCTGGGCCATGGCCCGCTGAATGGTGTTGGGGTTGATGGCCAGCTCCGTGGCCAGCTTACGCACCGAGGGCAGCTGGTCCCCCGGCTGCAGCACACCGGTCACCATCAGACGCCGCAGCCCGTCCCGCACCTGCTGGTGGATGGGCCGGCTGTCCCGATAGTCCAAATGAAGCACATTGTCTCCTCCCCTCTTGTGTTTTTAGTGTATTAGTAGTATTAGTACGGTTAATATATCATGGCAATTTGCCCCTGTCAAGAGGGAAAACCGGGAATATTTTCGCCCGACGGCGGGCATGATGGGAGGGGAAATGCGCAGGACGGGCATAAGAATTTGTGCAGGCCCGGAACGGGCCGTCCCTGCAAGGAGACGGGGATGCGGATTGCCACACCAGTGACGTCGGTCACTGGCTCGCAATGACAGGTTTGCAAGAGCTGCGGTGGGCGGTGGGACACATAGGTCCCGCCCTACAGAAAATTTTTGTAGGGCAGGGCCCGCGTGCCCTGCCGGGAGGCTGCGGTGCAGGCCCGGTGCGGATCGTCCGGTAGGCCGACCCCTACGCACCGTTTACCGGTAAAAAGCCGTAGAGGGCGGCGTCCCCGACGCCCCGTGCCCCACACACGGGCAACCGCATAATTCGCTTCCTACATATTTACAATAAGGAGGAACAACTATGAAGGCTATGGTCTATCAGAAAAGCTGTATTCAGTGCGGGCTGTGCGCGTCCGTGTGTCCGGAGGTGTTTTCCCTGCTGCCGGGACAGGCGGCGGTGGCCCGGGACGAGGACATCCCCACTAATCTGCAGGTCAGCGCCCGGGCGGCGGCGGAGGGCTGTCCTACAGACGCTATTTCCATCCAATAAAAATATTCCCGATTTTTTAAAATCATGCTTTACAAGCCACGAGGAGTGTGGTATTTTGTTATAGTACGCTCCTATGCGTATGAATTGCCCTTGCCTTAGTCCCGCGGATGCTTCACCCGTCCCGGCACTCAGACAGCGGGCAGACATAAAAGAAAGGTGGAACTAAACCATGATGCTGAAAGACCAAAAGACCTCTATCATCGAGGCCAACCGTACCCACGAGAACGACACCGGCTCCCCTGAGGTGCAGGTGGCTATCCTCACCGAGCGTATCAGCCAGCTCACCGCCCATCTGAAGGTGCATCCCCACGACTTCCACAGCCGCCGCGGTATGCAGATGATGATCGGTAAGCGCCGTCGTCTGCTGGACTATCTGGCCAAGAAGGACATCGAGCGCTATCGTGCTCTGATCGCCAAGCTGGGTCTGCGTCGATAATTTCAGGAACCCGGGTGGTGCAGGCTCTCCTGCGCCACCCTGTTTTCACATTTACCTGCCGCATCAATCCATCCCGCCGGAGAAAACAGCACCTTTAGCGTTTGAAACTGCGCCTTGTATCCGGGACGTGCTTTCAAGTGCTAAAGGGTTTATCTCCGGAGGGAAATCCAATTTAAAAAAGGAGATAAAACCATGTCAACGATCATTACCAAGCGCCAGTTCCCCGGCTATCACAAGTATGAGATGGATCTGGCCGGCCGCCCCCTGACGCTGGAGGTTGGCAAGCTGGCGGAGCTTGCCAACGCCGCCGTGATGGTGGGCTACGGCGACACCCGGGTGCTCTGCTGCGTCACCGCCGCCCCCCGTCCCCGGGACGGCATCGACTTCTTCCCCCTGAGCGTGGACTTTGAGGAGAAGATGTACTCCGTGGGCCGGATCCCCGGCAGCTTTAACCGCCGCGAGGGCCGCCCCGGCGAGAAGGGCATCCTCACCAGTCGCGTCATCGACCGGCCCATCCGCCCCCTGTTCCCCTCCGATTTCCGCAACGATGTGTCCGTCATGTGCACCGTGATGGCCGTGGATCACGACTGCTCCCCCGAGGTAGCCGCCCTCATCGGCACCTCCGCCGCCCTGGCCATTTCCGACATCCCCTGGAATGGGCCCGTGGCCGCCCTGAAGGTGGGCCTGGTGGACGGCAAGCTGCTCTTTAACCCCACCAGCGAGCAGCGCAAGGTCAGCGACCTGGATGTGACCGTGGTGTCCACGGGCAAGAAGGTAGTCATGATCGAGGCCGGCGCCAATGAGGTGCCCAACGATGTGATGTTTGAGGCCATCCGTATGGCCCACGAGGAGAATCAGAAGCAGATCGCCCTCATCAATCAGATGGTCGCCGAGATCGGCAAGCCCAAGTTCGACTATCCCCACGCCGACTTCAATCAGGAGCTGTTTGACAAGATCGTTGCCGACTTCATGGACGAGGCCAAGGCCGCCATGGACACCGACGACAAGAATATCCGCGAGGCCCGCTGGAACGAGATGATCGAGCACTGGCACGAGAAGTATCTGGAGGAGTATCCGGATATGGACCAGTACCTGGAGGAGTTTACCTACAAGTTCCAGAAGAAGATCGTGAAGGCCTGGCTGCTGGCAGGTCACCGTGTGGATGGCCGCCAGAAGAACGAGATTCGTCCCCTGGACGCCGAGGTGGCCGTGCTGCCCCGTGTCCATGGCTCGGGCCTGTTTACCCGGGGCCAGACCCAGGTGCTCTCCGTCTGCACCCTGGATACCCTGTCCGCCAATCAGAAGCTGGACACCATCTGGGAGGAGACCGAGAAGCGCTACATGCACCACTACAACTTCCCCGGCTACTCCGTAGGTGAGGCCAAGCCCGCCCGCAGCCCCGGCCGGCGTGAGATCGGCCACGGCGCTCTGGCAGAGCGTGCCCTGCTGCCCGTGATTCCTCCGGTGGAGGAGTTCCCCTACGCCATCCGCGTGGTATCCGAGGTGGTGTCCTCTAACGGTTCTACCTCCCAGGGCTCCATCTGCGGCTCCACCCTGGCACTGATGGATGCGGGCGTGCCCATCAAGGCCCCGGTGGCCGGCATCTCCTGCGGCCTGATCCAGGACGACGACGGCTCCTTCACCACCTTCATCGACATCCAGGGCGTGGAGGACTTCCACGGCGAGATGGACTTCAAGGTGGCCGGCACCAAGAAGGGCATCACCGCCATCCAGATGGACCTGAAGAATGACGGTCTGACCATGGAGATCATCAAGAACGCCCTGGACATCACCTATGACGCCCGCTGCCAGATTCTCGACCAGGTAATGTTGCCCTGCATTGCCGAGCCCCGGCCCGAGGTCAGCAAGTATGCTCCCAAGATGGTCACCCTGCACATTGACCCGGACAAGATCCGCGAGGTCATCGGCAAGGGCGGCAGCGTGATCCAAAAGATCGTGGCAGAGTCCGGCGCCAAAATTGACATCGATGACGACGGCACCATCCACATTGCCTCCCCCGATGCCGAGAGCTGCGCCATCGCCAAGAAGTGCATTGACGACATCGTGTTCGTGCCCGAGGTGGGCGCCCTGTACTATGGCCGCGTGGTGCGCCTGATGACCTTCGGCGCCTTCGTGGAGCTGGCCCCCGGCAAGGACGGCCTGGTGCACATCTCCAAGCTGGCCGACCACCGCATTGAGAAGGTGGAGGACGCCTGCAAGGTGGGCGACATGATGTGGGTGAAGGTCACGGAGATCGATGAAAAGGGTCGCGTGAACCTGAGCCACAAGGACGCCATGAAGGAGATCAAGGCCAAGGAGGCCGCCGGCGAGCCTATTAAATAAGGCGCGGATTTTTCCTGAATACTGCAAAAGGAGGACACCCGGTTGGTGTCCTCCTTTTTTGTGCGGCAGCGGACAGCCGCCTGCGATATATCCCCTCATATTGACAAGCTTTTCCTCTGGCTTGCTATAATTTCGTCAGGTGCCGCACGAACGGCAGGACTTCTCCGCAGTATTTTTTGAATTTCCCGACAGTTTTCCCGCATTTTTTTCGCCCGCTTCTGTTATATTCAAAAAAAAGGAGGCGGTTTACGTGAAAAATACGCTTAAAAACGACTTCCTCTCCAGCCGGGTCCGGTACATACCCTTAGAGCACATCGTGCCCAATCCCCACCAGCCCCGGCGGGATTTTGACCCGGCGGCCCTGGCGGAGCTGGCGGACAGCATCCGCCAGTACGGCGTCCTGCAGCCTGCCACGGTGCGTACCCGGGGCCGGGACTATGAGCTGGTGGCCGGAGAACGGCGTTTCCGGGCAGCCAAGCTGGCGGGGCTGAAGGAGCTGCCGTGCCTCATCGCCCAGGTGGACGAGGAGGATTCAGCCCTGCTGGCCCTGATGGAAAATCTCCAGCGCCGGGACCTGAATTACATGGAGGAGGCAGCGGCCATTGCCCAGCTGGTGCAGCGGTGGGGCCTGAGCCAGGAGGAGGCGGCCCGGAAGCTGGGCAAAAGCCAATCCGCCGTGGCCAATAAGCTGCGGCTGCTGCGCCTGCCCGGCACCGTGGTGGAGCTGCTGCAGCAGGGAGATCTGTCTGAGCGCCACGCCCGGGCGCTGCTGCGCCTGGCAGACGAGGAGGAGCAGCTGGCGGCGGCGAAAACCATCATCGCCCGGGGGCTGAATGTGGCGCAGACGGAGGAATACATCGAGTCACTGCTGCGGAAGATCCAGGTCACGCCGCCCCACCGGCGGCCCACGTTCATCCTCAAGGATGTGCGGCTGTTCCTCAACAGCCTGGACCGCTCCCTGAGCCTCATGCGCTCGGCAGGAGTAAATGCCGCCTGCGGCCGCCAGGACACAGAGGACGAGATCCTGCTCACCATCCGGATCCCCAAGGCGAGACGGGTGGGGTGAAAAATCAGGAGCGGACTGAATTCAGTCCGCTCCTGGGGTTGTTCAATTGATGCTGTCGATGTTCATCGAGAATCCAAGAACCTCTCCCACACTGATGATCTTTCCGCGCACAGTAATGGGGGATTCCGTGCCGATCTCCATGATCTGCTGCTTTTGCGTGTCATCTTTTATATAGCACTGCACATTCTGGAGAATATAGTTGTAATCATTCGGAGCTGCACCTACGCCAATGTACTTCCCATCGCTGTCCACAACATCCAGGTAACCCTCAATTTCCACGTACTGATCCTTGAAATCGGATTGTGCCTTCATGGCGTTGTTCTTCAGCGCATCGAATAGTTCTGTAACATTATAATGCGTGTAGGAAATGGGCTGCTGCGGAGTCACAGACTCGTCCGGCGCGGGTTTATCGCCGGATTTTGAGCCGGATGTGCCGCCAACAATTGCAGCGATGATCACCACAACAACGACCCAGAACCACCACTTTTTCGTTATGGGCCGTTTTACTTTTGCGCCGCACTGGGGGCAGGTTTTTGCTGAGGTTGCGATCTCCGCACCGCAGGAATCGCAGGTTGTCAATTTCTCTTTCAATGTTTTTTCCTCCTTTTATTTGCGAAGCGTGGACATCTCCGTGTTCATAATAGTAAAAATATTTACTAAAGTCAATAGTAAATATTTTTACTTGCGTATACTACCTCACGGAGAGGTGGGGATTCAATGAACACATATACTATTAACCTGCGCAATCTGCGGGAGGATCACGACCTGACCCAGCAGCAGGTGGCGGAGTATTTGGGGACATCGCAGACCATGGTGGCCCGGTATGAGCGGGAGGCCAGCGAGCTGCCCCTGCGGCATTTTATCCGCCTTTGCCAGCTCTATCAGGTGTCTGCTGATGAGGTGTTGGGGCTGCGGCGCAGAAAATAAAAAACACGAGGGACAGGCGATGCGCCTGTCCCTCTCTGTGCTATAGCTATAAATATTACTTCTTTTTCTTTGTCCGCTCCTCAATTTTCTTGCCCGCCCATTTGGCCAGGTTTACACAGGCGGCAGCGGTGACCGCCAGCAGCACGGTGCCCAGGGCAAGCTGCTTTTTCGGCTTCATATCAGTACGCCAGCCTCTCTGCCAGGTAAGCCTTCAGCTCACTGATAGGCACGCGCACCTGCTCCATGCTGTCACGCTCACGGACGGTGACGCAGTTGTCGCCGGCCTTTTCGCCATCGCCCACGGTGTCAAAGTCCACGGTGATGCAGAAGGGTGTGCCCACTTCGTCCTCCCGGCGATAGCGCTTGCCGATGGAGCCGGTCTCGTCGAAGTCGATCATCCACTCCTTGGCAAGCTCCTCGTAGATCTTGCGGGCAGGCTCGGACAGCTTCTTGCTCAGGGGCAGGATAGCCGCCTTGTAGGGGGCCAGGGCCGGGTGCAGGTGCAGCACCACACGCACGTCGTTCTTGCTCTCGTCCACCGTTTCCTCGTCGTAGGCGTCGCACAGCACCGCCAGCACGCTGCGCTCCACGCCCAGGGACGGCTCCACCACATAGGGGATGTAGCGCTGGTTGGTCTCGGGGTCAAAGTAGGTCAGGTCCTTGCCGGAGGTGTTCTGATGCTGGGTCAGGTCGTAGTCGGTGCGGTCCGCCACGCCCCACAGCTCACCCCAGCCGAAGGGGAACAGGAACTCAAAGTCCGTGGTGGCCTTGGAGTAGAAGCACAGCTCCTCGGGATCGTGGTCACGCAGGCGCAGGTTCTCATCCTTCAGGCCGATGCCCAGCAGCCAGTTATGGCAGAAGGTGCGCCAGTAGTTGAACCACTCCAGATCGGTGCCGGGCTTGCAGAAGAACTCCAGCTCCATCTGCTCGAACTCGCGGACGCGGAAGATGAAGTTGCCCGGGGTGATCTCGTTGCGGAAGGACTTGCCGATCTGGCACACGCCGAAGGGCAGCTTGCGCCGGGTGGTGCGCTGGGTATTGACAAAGTTGGTGAAGATGCCCTGGGCGGTCTCAGGCCGCAGGTACACGGTGTTCTTGGCATCCTCGGTGACACCCTGGAAGGTCTTGAACATCAGGTTAAACTGCCGGATGTCGGTGAAATTATGCTTGCCGCAGGAGGGGCAGGGAATGCTCTTGTCGTCGATATACTCCTTCATCTCCTGCTGGGAAAAGGCGTCGATGGGCTTGGGCAACTCCACGCCGTTTTCATGGCACCAATCCTCAATAAGCTTGTCGGCCCGGAAGCGCTCCTTGCACTCCTTGCAATCCATAAGAGGATCGGAAAAGCCCGCCAGATGGCCGCTGGCCACCCAGGTCTGGGGATTCATCAGAATGGCCGCATCCTGGCCCACGTTGTAGGGATTTTCCTGGACGAACTTCTTCCACCAGGCCTTCTTGATATTGTTCTTCAGCTCCACACCCAGGGGGCCGTAGTCCCAGGTGTTGGCGAGGCCACCGTAGATCTCGGACCCGGCGAAAATAAAGCCGCGGTTTTTACACAGGGCAACGATCTTGTCCATGGTTTTCTCGGTGTTTTTCATAGTGATTCTCCTTTATGGTTAGATTTTTCAGTTCAGTAAAAAAAACGCCCTGAACTGCCGACGCAGCTCAGGGCGAACTAAAAGCATAGTCCGTGGTTCCACCTGAATTCGGAAAAATCCGCACTCAACGGCCATAACGGTGCCATCCGGCGGGCATTTCCTCCCGCAGCTCCGGGCCGCCACGCCCATCATCGCCTGTAATGCGTTTAGGGTATCACTTTTTTTCCCGGGAGTCAAGAGAAACTTTTGCGGTTTCCCGCCCAGGGTGTTTTTCGCCGGGGCCGATGCCTGCGGCGGCCCGACCTGAACATAAAAAAGAGAACATCCTTCCGGATGTCCTCTTGGTGCGGTTCATTAGCCAATGTTGTTCAGCTTCAGAGTCAGCGCGCTCTTCTTGTGGGCCGCATTGTTCTTGTGCAGCAGGCCCTTGGCAGCAGCCTTGTCGATGCTCTTCACTGCGACCCTGTAAGCGCCCTCGGCCTCGGTGCGATTGCCTTCAACGGCAGCAGCCTCGAACTTCTTGATAGCGGTCTTCAGTGCGGAGCGATTGGCCTTGTTGCGGGCATTACGAGCCTCGGACACCAGAACACGCTTCTTAGCAGACTTGATATTCGGCAAACCAAACACCTCCCCGATGATCAATTCCGCGCTTCAGAAATAACATCCACGCAGGATGATATTTTAGCATTGTTTCTTTCAAATTGCAAGTCTTTTTTCGAGATTTTCCGGAAAATTTTGAATATTTTCTGATACCGGCGGCAAACTACAGTTCAGCCACAACATTTTGTGTTTTAGAAAGGGGTATGACCACAAGCGTGAGCGTACTGGGAACGGATCTGGCGCTGGAAGCGGCCCAGGCACAATTAAAAACCACCCGTCTCACCAGCCGGCCGGGCCTGACGGTGCGCCGGCGGGTACGGGACGGCTACGCCCTGACGGCCATGGATCTCACGGACCCACAGCAGGCGGAAAAGCTCATGCGTCCCATGGGAAAATACATCACCATGGAGCTGACGCCCTACCTGCAGCGGCAGCAAGATTTCTTTGCCCGAGGCGCCCGATGCATTGCCCGGGAGCTGGCGGCGCTGCTGCCGGAAGGCGATGCGCCGGTACTGGTGGTGGGCCTGGGCAACCGCTCCCTAACGGCGGACGCCGTGGGCCCGCTGGCCCTGCCCCATATTCTGGTCACCCGGCACATGCTGCAGGCCATGCCGGCAGAATTCGCGAGCTTTTCCTCTGTGGCAGCTCTGACCACCGGAGTCTTGGCGGAGACGGGATTGGAAAGCTTTGAGCTTATCGCCGCTGTAGCGGAAAAGCTGCAGCCCCGGTGCGTCATCGTTTTGGACGCCCTGGCCGCCGCCGGCCGGGAAAAGCTCTGCACCGTGCTGCAAATTACGGACACGGGCCTGACACCCGGGTCCGGAGTAGGCAACCACCGCCGGGAGGTATCCCGAAAAACTCTGGGGGTGCCGGTGCTGGCCCTGGGCCTGCCCACGGTGATCCGGGCGGATCAGCTCATAGGCGAGGAGGCCCCGGCAGAGGGAGAAGCCCTGTTCGTCACCCCCCGGGACATCGACCAGCGGGTGCGGGAGCTGAGCCGCATGATGGCCTACGGCATAGACCTGGCCCTGCAGCCCCATTTGACCGTGGAGGACATCACGGGGCTGCTGGGATGAGGGATGCCCTTCCGGAAGTTCCTTTATGCGCCCCTCCCTGAAGTAACCGCAGTTCTTCGCTTTACCGACAGTCCAACCGGCGCGGCCTATATGGTCACGCCGGTTCCTTTTTTTGCTGCCCCCTTGCAGCCCCGCTGCCTTCACCGGGGCGCCGCCAAGAGCCTCTTAAATTTTTGTGAATTCCCTCATTTCCGCTTGCACAGCGCATTTTCGTGGGATATACTTATGTTAATTTGTTATTTCCGAGGTGAGATTTCTGTATGAGCTCCTTTATTTCCTTTGTGAACGTAGAAAAGCGGTACGGCACGGGCGAGGTGTCCGTGCAGGCGCTGCACGACGCCAGCTTTATCATCGAAAAGGGCGAGATCTGCGTCATCGTGGGCCCCTCCGGCGCAGGCAAAACCACGCTGCTGAATATTTTGGGCGGCATGGATACCCTTACCTCCGGACAAGTGTTTTTAGATGGGCGCGAGGTCTCCGCCTTCAACAGCCGCCAGCTGGCAGACTACCGGCGGCGGGACATCGGATTCGTCTTCCAGTTTTACAACCTTATCCCCAACCTGACCGCACTGGAAAATGTGGAGATCGCCTCACAGATCGTCAAGGACCCGCTGCCGGCGGCGCAGGTCCTGCAGGACGTGGGGTTGGGCGAGCGCATGATCAATTTCCCGGCCCAGCTCTCCGGCGGCGAGCAGCAGCGCGTTGCCATCGCCCGGGCTCTGGCCAAGCGGCCCCAGCTGCTGCTGTGCGATGAGCCCACCGGGGCGCTGGACTATAACACCGGTAAGCAGATCCTGGCGCTTTTGCAGGAGCAGAGCCGCCAAAACGGCATGACCGTTGTGATCATCACCCACAACTCCGCTCTGACCGCTATGGCCGACCGGGTGATACACATCAAAAACGGCACCGTTCAGAGCATGGAGCGCAACGAACGCCCCACGCCGGTTGAGGAGATCGAATGGTAATGGGCAGTGCTTGGAGAAAAAATAATTTGCGGGAGCTGCGCCGCTCCCTGGGGCGCTGGCTGGCCATTCTGGCGATCATTGCCCTGGGCATCGGGTTTTTTGCCGGGCTCAAGGCCAGCAAGCCCGCCATGCTATTGACCGCCGAGGATTACCTGGGCGAGACGGGCTTTTACGACTTTCGCCTCATCAGCACCCTGGGCCTGACCCAGGAGGATGTGGCAGCCGCCGCACAGACAAGGGGTGTTGCCGCAGCGGAGGGCTCCGTCACCGCGGACGCCGTGGGCACCATAGGCGAGGATGAGCGCACCCTCAAGGTGCTGACCCTAACGGATACGGTCAACCGCCCGAAGCTGACCTACGGACGCCTGCCCCAAAAGGCCGATGAATGTCTGGCGGATATGCACCGCTTTTCCCAAAAGGACGTGGGCTCCACCGTCACCATCAGCAAGGCCTCCATTGACGACTGCCTGACCACGGATACATTTACCATCGTAGGGCTATGCACCTCTCCGCTGTACTTAAATGTAGAGCGCGGAACCACCGCACTGGGCGGCGGCTCCATCGACGGCTTCCTCTGCATTCCCAAGGACGCCTTTGCTCTGGACTATTTTACGGAGGTCTCCGTGCTTTTAGATGGCGCCGACCGGACCCTGTACTGCAATGCATACACCGATGCTGTGTCCGCCCTGCGCCCCACCCTGGAGGCCCTGCTGGCCCAGCGGGCTCCGCTGCGCTATGAGCAGATCGTTGATGATGCCCGCGCAGCTCTGAGCGACGCCCAGGCGGAGTACGACAGAGGCGTGGCGGAGTATCAGGCCCAGCGAGGAGATGCCGAGGCCCAGCTGGCCGAGGCCCAGCGCCAGCTGGACAGCGGCGCCGCCCAGCTGGAGGCAAACCGGAAAAAGCTGGATGAGGCCCAGCTGACCCTGGACCAGAAGGAAAAGGAACTGGCCGCCGGCGAGCAGGAGATTCCTAAGGGCGAAGCCGCTTTGGCTGCTGCGAAGGAGGATGCCTACCGGCAGTTGGATGAAAAGCAGGCGCAGCTGGATGAGAACCGCCAGCAGGTAGACAGCGGCCTTCTGAAGGTCAAGCTCACGGGTCTGCCCTTACAGTACGAGACGCTGCTGGTCACGCGGCTGCAGCTGCAGGGCAGGCTCGCCGTCCTGGAGGAGGGCTCGGCGGATTATAACGCCACCCAGCGGATGCTGGACGGGACACAGCGCTTGATCGAGCAGTATGAGCAGGGCGAGGTCATCCCGCAGTATCTGAAGCTCAAGGACGCCCAGGCACAGCTGGACGATGCCCAGGCGCAGCTGGACAGCGCCCGCAGCGAGGCGGACAGTACCTTTGCCGCCAAGGAGGCGGAGCTGGCCGCCGCCAAGGCGCAGATAGAAAGCGGCAAGCAGCAGCTGGCGGACGGCCGCAGCGAGTTGGAGAGCGGCCGCGCACAGCTGGAGAGCGCCCAGGCGCAGCTATCCCAAAGCCGCGCGGACTATGAGGCCGCCCAGGCCGCCGCCCAGGAGGGCTTTGCCCAGGCGGAGGCAAAGCTGGAGAGCGGCAAGCGCCAGCTGGAAAAGGCCCAGGTAGAGGTAGAGAAGATCGATCATCCCTCCACCTATGTCCTGGACCGGACGGTCAACACAGGCTATCTCTCCTTCCGGGGTGACTCCTCCATTGTGGAGGGCGTAGCAAGGGTTTTCCCGCTGTTTTTCTTCCTGGTGGCCGCCCTGGTTTGTATCACGACCATGACGCGCATGGTGGATGAGCAGCGCACTCAGATCGGCACCCTCAAGGCCCTGGGCTACTCCGATGGGGCCATCGCCTGGAAATATATCTCCTACTCCGGGTCGGCGGCCCTGCTGGGCGCAATCTTCGGCTTTATGCTGGGGACATGGGTCTTCCCACAGGGCATCTGGCAGGGCTACTCCATGCTCTACCAGTTCAGCAGCCGTCTGCGCTACTACTTTGACCCCGTGATGGCGGCGGTCTCCCTGGCCGCGTCTCTTGTTTGCTCCGTGGGGGCCACCTGGTTCGCCTGTCACGCGGAGCTGCGGCTGCTTCCTGCCAGTCTGATGCGCCCCAAGGCCCCCAAGCCGGGCAAGCGCATCCTGCTGGAGCGGGTCCGGTTTATCTGGAGCCGGGTGTCCTTCCTGCACAAGGTCTCCATCCGCAACATCCTGCGATACAAAAAGCGCCTGTTTATGATGCTGCTGGGCATCGGCGGCTGTACGGCGCTGATCGTTGCGGGCTTTGGCATACGGGACTCCATCGCCACCATTGCCGACGATCAGTTTGGCAGCATTACCCACTACGACATCGCCGTGACCTTCTCCACCCCTATGGACACCACCCTGCAGGAGGATTTCCGCAGCCGCTACCCCACCGCACAGACCTGCGTTTTTGCGGAGACGGCCTCCTATGAGATCAAAAACGGGTCCGCTGTCTTTACCCTGAACACAGTGGCCACCGACGACCCGGACATCACCTCCGTTATCGGCTTGACGGACGGCACACAGACCGTCCCCTACCCCCAGGAGGGCGCCATCATTGACCGCGACCTGGCCGACCGCCTGGGGCTCAAGGCGGGTGACATGCTCACCGTCTCCCTTAGCGACACAAAGAGCGTGGAGATCCCTGTGGAGGGCGTATTTGAAAACTATGTCTACCACTATGCCTACATGACGGCGGAGACTTATGAGCGCATCTTCGGTGAGAGCTGCACCTACAAAACAGCCTATCTCCTGACTCAGGACGACGCCTATACACTGGGCGCCTCCATTGCGGATAACCCCCGGGTGGCCAATGTCTCGGTGGTGGACTCCCTGCGCGAGCTGGTGCGCGACATGATGAAGAGCCTTGACTATATTGTCGGTCTCGTTATCGGCAGCGCCTGCGCCTTGGCACTGGTGGTGCTGTTTAACCTCTGCAATATCAGCATCACAGAGCGCATCCGGGAGATTGCAACGGTCAAGGTACTGGGCTTTTATCGGCGGGAGACTCGCTTTTACGTCTTTCGGGAGATTCTGATGCTCAGCGTTCTGGGCGCCCTGGTGGGTCTGCCGGCCGGGTGGGCCCTGCACCGGTTCATTATGTCCCAGATCCGGGTGGATATGGTGTCCTTCCTCGTCCGTGTCACCCCCTTGAGCTACTGCCTGTCCTTTGTTATTACCATGCTGCTGAGTGTCCTGGTCTGTGCCCTGCTGGGTCGCAAGATCGATCGGATCCAAATGGCCGAGTCGCTCAAATCCGTTGAATAAGTAAATCTGTCCTGTATACAGGACACAGCCGTGCGGCTGCCCCCACCCGGTGGGGAATGGCCGCACGGCTGTATTCTTTTGGTCAGCGTCCCGGCGGCTGGGTACAAAATCCCCAGGGAGAGTGCTTTCTTACGATGCCTCTCCCTGGGGATTTTTTTGCTTATTCAGCCATTTACCGGCACAGGAAGCTGAACCAGCCCTCGCTGGTGTGGGTCTCCAGAATCTCCCAACCATCCCGGCGGAGGTGGTCCGCCACCTCTTCCGCCCGATCATCGATGATGCCGGAGCAGAGGAACAGCCCCCCCTCCTTCAGAAACGGCCGCACCTGGGGGGAGATGCCGATGATGACGTCCGCCACGATATTGGCCACGACCACATCGTATTCCCCGCCGAACTCCTTTTGCAGAGCACGATCCGTGACCACGTTGCCCCAGCGAACGGTGTAGCGATCCCTGCCGATGCCGTTGATGGCGGCGTTTTCATAGGCCACGTCCACGCATTTGTCATCAATGTCGCAGGCGAAGGCCTCCGCCGCGCCCAAGCGCAGAGCGGCGATGGAGAGGATCCCGCTGCCGCAGCCCAGATCCAGCACCCGCTCGCCGCCGCTAATGTGGGCATCCAGGGCCTGCAGGCACAGGCGGGTAGTCGCGTGGCTGCCGGTGCCGAAGGTGAGCCCCGGGTTCAGCCGCAGCTCCACCCGGTCCGGGGCGCCGGCCTGCTCCCACTCCGGGATGACCAGCAGCCGCCGCCCAATTTCCATGGGCTTATAAAACTGCTTCCAGTTGTTCTCCCAATCGGCGTCCTGTACGGCGGCACGGCTGAGACGTGCGCCGGGGAGAGCGGCGGCCAGATCCTCCGCCGCGGTCAGCCGGCGGCGGCCGTCCGGGTCGTCGGAGAGATAAAAGGTCACCCGGCACAGGCCCTTTTTCTCCTGCAGGAGACTCTCGTCCACATAGTCCCAATACTGGTGGTTATTTTCCAAGAAATTCTTGAAATCCGCCTCGTCGTCAATGACCAGGCCGGTGATGCCCAGCTCCTCCAGCCGGGCGCACAGGCTGTCCAGCTCCGCCGGCTGGGTGTCGATATGTACCTCGATCCAGTTCATCGCTGGGTGCCCACAAAGAAGATGCCCATGGTGTTGGGGCCGGTGTGGCTGCCGATAACGGGGCCGATGTAGTTGATATACACCGTCTTGGTGCCGAAGCGATCCTTGATCCGCTGGGCCACAGCCCGGGCGTCCAGCTCGCAATCGGCGTGGCAGATGAACATGGTCTGCTCCTCCGGACGGATGGCCAGCGCTTCGATCTTATCCAGCAGGGCATTGATGGCGGCCTTGCGGCCCCGGGCCTTGCTCACGGGCACCAGCTTACCCTCATCAGAGGTGTGCATGATGGGCTTGATAGAGAGCATGGTACCCACCAACGCTGTAGTGGCGCTGACCCGGCCGCCCATCTTCAGATAGTTCAGATCGTCCACGGTGAACCAGTGGCAGATGCTCAGGCGGTTCTCCTCCACCCATTTGGCAAGCTCCGCCGCCGTGAGGCCCGCCTTTTTCTGCTGGGCTGCCAAATACAGCAGCAATCCCTGGCCCAGGGAGGCGCTGAGGGAATCCACCACGTGGATCTCCGCCTCCGGGAACTCCGAGCGCAGGTCGTCAGCGGCGATGACGGCGGATTGATAGGTGGTGGACAGCGCCGAGGAGAAGCACACGCAGACGATGTCCTTCCCGCTCTGCAGTACCCGGCGCATGGCATCCTGAAACTGGCCCACGTTCACTGCCGAGGTAGTGGCCAGCTTACCGGCGCGGATGCGCTTATAGAACTCCTCGTTGGAAATGGCCGTTCCCGCCAGGTCATTGGGGTAATCCTGCCCGTCCATGTGCATGGTCAGGGGCAGGACCTCCAGCTCCAGCTCACGGGCCATATAGTCCGTCAGGTCGCAGCAGCTGTCTGTCATCAAAACATAATCACGCATAATATGCCCTCCTTCCGCCATTTAAGGCGTTTCAAATTTCAATTTTGTATAAAATCCGGAAAAGCCCCGGGGAGATAACACAGTTTTTGTGGGGCCGCAGGCGGATCCCGGCGGCACGCATGGGCATCGCCCATATTTCTGCAGGGGCGGACGACCCTGTCCACCCGACGCGGCGGCACGCGATATTTTTGTAGGGCGGCGTGCCCTCACGCCGCCGCACAGCAGACGCAGAGGTTTTCCCTGTTCCGCCCGGCCAGCACAAGCGCGGAGCGCGTCGCGGAATTAGACACAGAGATGATACGAAAGCACGGCGCAAAATTTGCACAGACTCAAAAGCGGAAAACTCGCAACCACGGTAAGGAAGGGTGTGTGAGGGAAACCCAAGAAGGGTGTCCCTCACCATTCAAATCAATAGTTTTTGAAACTTTTTCAAAGTTTCAAAAACTCAGGCAGCGGGATGAAAAGAATTTTCGGCACGCTGCCCAAAACCTTGGTTTTGGCGGCGTTCTTTCCTCCCTTTCTTTCGCTGTGGAAAGAAAGGGAGCCGCCGGAGGCATGGCGCTTATTAGCAGGCGCGGCGCAGGGGAAACGGATTGCCGCACCAGTGACAGTGTTTTTTACAAGGGGTGCCAATTCCGGGTGAACCGTCGGGCCGTCGGCCCGCAATGACACAGCTTACTTCCCCACGCAAAAGCGGGAAAAGATAGTGGCCACCAAATCCTCCCGGATGCTCTTGCCCGTCAGCTCACCCAGAGCCGCCAGGGCCTCCTCGGCGTCGGTGAGGATCGCATCCGGCGTCAGGGCCGCCGACAGCGCCCCCTGTGCCCGGTCCACCGCCGCCAAGGCCCGGCCCACAGCCTCCGCCTGGCGGGTGTTGGTCAGCAATGCGCCATCAGTGCGAACCGCCTGCGGGTAGAGGGCCTGCACCAGGCGGCCGATCTGCTCCACCCCTTCCCCTGTCCGGGCGCAGACAGAGCACACGCCGTCAAACCGATCCGCCAGGCCGGCCAGCTCCGCCTGCCGGGGCAGGTCGCTCTTATTCACCAGCAGCAGGCTGTGCTCCGCCTGCTGCGCCAAAGCGAAAATACGCTCCTCCGTCCCGGTCAGGGGGACGGATCCGTCCAGCACAACCAAAGAGAGGCTCGCCCGCTCCGCCGCGGCCACAGCCCGGTCCACGCCGATCCTCTCCACACTGTCCCGGGCATCCCGGATACCCGCCGTGTCACACAGCCGCAGCATCTGACCGCCCAGGCGGACCTTTTCCTCCACCGTATCCCGGGTGGTGCCCGCCACCTCGGTGACGATGGCCCGGTCATAGCCCAGCAGGGCGTTGAGCAGAGACGATTTGCCCGCATTGGGCAGGCCCAGCAGCACCGTGGGGATGCCCTCCCGCAGGATACGCCCCCGGTGGAAGGTATCCAGCAGCCGCTGCAGCTGCCGGCGGCAGCGGGACAGGGTATCGGTGATCTCCCGCTGCTCCAGGGGCTCGATATCCTCGTCGGGATAGTCCACCGCCGCATAGAAGCGGGCGGTGACGTCCATAAGCCCGTCATACACCTGCTCCACACCCCGGCTTATGCTGCCCGAGAGCTGAAGGGCGGCGTTTTGGGCGCACTCGGCCGTCTCGGCATCGATGAGATCCGCCACGGCCTCCGCCTGGATGAGATCCATCCGCCCGCTGAGAAAGGCCCGCCGGGTAAATTCACCCCCCTTGGCCTGCCGGGCGCCGAATGTGAAGGCGCTGCGCAGCACCTCCTCCAGCACCACTGCAGACCCGTGGCAGTGCAGCTCCGCCGACCACTCGCCGGTATAGCTGCTCTCCGGGGCGAAAATAACGCACAGGCCGTCGTCAATGACCGCCCCCTCCGCCGTGCGCATGTGTCCGTACACCATCCGGCGGTGGGGCAGTGCGGCGGCGCTCTTTCCGCTGCAGGCGGCAAATACGCCGTCCACCACGGTCAGAGTCTCCGGCCCGGATATGCGCACGATGCCGATGGCCGCAGGGGCCCGGGCGGTGGCAATGGCGGCTATGGTATCGGTCATGGCTTTCATGCTCCTTAACGTAACTGGCGAAAATTCCTGCGGAATTTCTGCCAAAGAGATTAGCGAAATCTATTATAGCATATTAGATGGCCCGTGTATAGGAAAAAATGCGCCCGCAGGCGCATTTTCACGGATCCTTACTGCATCATCCGCTTGAGCCTGCGGATATCCTCCCCCGCAAAGGGCAGCACCGTATACTCCCCCTGCAGCCGGGACCAGATAGCCGCGCCGTAGCGGCTCTCGATCTGCGCGGGGGTGAGGTTGGTGCTGATGATGGTGCTCTTTCCGGCCAGGAGACGGCCGTTCACCAGCTGGTACAGGGCGCTCTGGACGAAGCCCGTGGCCATCTCAGTGCCCAGGTCATCCAGAATCAGCAGGTCGCAGCTCTCAAACCGGCGCACGTCCACAGCGGCGTCCGGCTCCTCATCGGCGCGGAACTTCGCCGCCTCACACCGGGCGAACACATGGACCGCCGTGTCATACACCACGGAAAAGCCGTCCTCGCTGACGACTCTTGCGATGCAGGCGGAGAGGAAGGTCTTTCCCAGGCCCGGCGCACCGTCCAGCAGCAGGTTGGCCGGTTTTTTTCCAAACTCGGCGGCATAGCGCTGGCAGGTGGCCAAATTCCGCTCCATCAGCTGCCGGGGGCTGCGCCCGGACTCCCCAGGCTGGGTGTCATACCACTCCAGGCCGAAGGTATCAAAGCTCTGGCTGCCCACGTCCAGCAGGCTGCTCAGGCTGCGAATCTGCTCCTGGGCATAGTATTTCTGCAGGCAGGCGCATATCCTGCCGCCGCAATAGCCCGTGTCGCCGCAGAGGACGCACCGGGGCTTATCCACCAGGGCGTCGGCGGGATAGCCGTGGGCGGTGAGCAGCTGCGCACGCTCCTGCTGCAGGGACAGATTCTCCGCCCGGAGCCGCTGGATCGCCGGGACCGGGTCCTCCCCCCGGCGCAGGGCCTGGGCCATGATGCGCCCCATGGTGCCCCGGAGCTGCTGCTCGATCTCCTCCAGGCGGGGAACCTCCCGATAAATGCGCTGCCGCCGGGCCGCCGCCTGGGACGCCCGGCGCTGCTTGTCCTCCTCGAACCGCTGCAGCGCCTCCCGCATCACCTTGCCGTCATATGCCATGTTCCTGCCCCCTTACCATTTCATAAACTCCTCCAAAGAGCGGTCCTTTTTCTCTGCGGGCTTCGGCTTGTGATCCTCCTGCACCTCCCGAAGCGTCCGCAGACCCTCCTTATCCCAGCGGCGCAGGATGCCGTTTAAGTACCGCCAATCCATGCCCTGCTTTTTCAGCACCGTCTTTTCATAGGCCAGGGCCACCATCTCCGGCGAAAAGCCCCAGTCCATCCACTGGGCGATATACTTCTCCTCCGCCTCCACCGGGCGGCGGTCACCCATGTGCAGGGCCGCCATGTACTGCACCGATTGTTCTCGCCGCCGGGCCACGGTGCGCAGATATCGGGCGGCGGATTCCTGGTCGAACAGGCCCCGCTTGGCCCAGTAGTACCCTTCCTTTTCAATGGCGCCCACCGTGGGCCGGCGCCCCGGACCGAACCGCCGCTCCTGCTCCTCCACACAGTGGCGCACCAGCAGGAAAATCACATCTGCCGGCAGCCCCACCTCGTGGCACAGATTGGCCAGGCGCTTGAGGTCCATGGTGGTGAGCTTCTTGCCCAGGGAGCGCTCCGTCTCCCCCACCAGCATCTCAAACTCCGGGTCCCGCAGCAGCTGCATCAGGTCTGCGGCGGTATACTCCGCCGGGCGCTGCTCCGGCTCCGGCAGGGGCAGGCCCTGGGCCTGGATGAGGCCCATTTTCTCCAGCTTGGTCTGGGCCCCCTGGAGCCGCAGGGCGCTCATAGACAGCTTTTTCATCAGCTGCTCCGCCGTCACCGCGTCCTCGGCCCGCATGAGGTACAGATACAGCAGCGCCGCATCCCCATCCGCCGCAGCCAGGAGCTGATCCACCTGCCGCGCCGGGAGCGCCAGGGTCTTTTCCCGGTCCCGGATGATATAGCCCGCCATAGTCTCTCCCCCTTCATTGCTGGCGAAAAAGCTCCGTTTTTCCGCCAAAAAGATTTGAATTTTTCGCGTCTGCGGACGCGAACTCTGTGAGGCTTTTTTAGTCTGCACAATAATGCAGATTACATTTTACACGAAAACCCCCTTTTCGTAAAGCCGCCGGAACACTTTAATTTGTTAATTTTTTGTTTTCCGACAGAAAAGGCTTTCCCCGGCGGGAAAATGTGCTATAATAAGGTGATTTAGTATGGAGTATTATCCGTTTTTCAGCGGGGATAGGAGGCAGCTATGGCAAATCGCGTCACAGTGAACATCTGCGGGGAGGACTACACCCTGGTAGCCGAGGAGAGCACCGCCTACATGGAGCAGGTGGCCGCTCTGGTGGACAAGAAGATGGGCGAGGTCATCGCCGGGGCCAAGGTGGGCCGCAGCGATGCCGCCGTCCTGGCTGCCGTGAACCTGGCGGACGAGCTGCTCAAGAGCGAGCAGGCGGCGGAGAATCTGCGCCGCCAGGTGAAGGGGTATCTGGACGAGGCCGCCCAGGCCAGGGGCGAGATCTCCGACCTGAAGCGCCAGCTCTTTAAGGCCCAGCAGGGCAAGAAGTGAGGACTATGGAGCTGCTCTCCCCCGCCGGGTCCTATGAGGCCCTGCTGGCCGCCGTGCAAAACGGGGCCGACGCTGTATACATGGGCCTGGGCGGCTTTAACGCCCGCCGCAGCGCCCGAAATTTTACGGACGAGGACTTCGCCCGGGCCGTGGACTACTGTCACGAGCGCGGAGTGAAGGTCTATCTCACCCTGAACACCCTGCTCACCGACCGGGAGCTGCCCGAGGCGGCGGAGGTCCTGAAAAAGGCATCCGCCTGGGGCGTGGACGCGGTGCTGGTGCAGGATTGGGGCCTGTGGCAGCTGGCAAGGCTGGTGGCCCCGGATCAGCCCCTTCACGCCAGCACGCAGATGAGCCTGCACACCCTGTCCGGGGCGCGGCTGGCGGCGGAGCTGGGCATGGAGCGGGTGGTGCTGGCCCGGGAGCTGTCCGCCCGGGATGTGGAGACCATCTGCCGTGGCTGCGGGGCGGAGGTAGAGGTATTCGGCCACGGGGCCCTGTGTATGTGCTACTCCGGCCAGTGCGCCATGAGCGCCATGATCGGCGGACGCAGCGGCAACCGGGGCACCTGCGCCCAGCCCTGCCGCCTGCCCTACACCGTGGGCGAAAAGACCGGGTACCTATTGAGTCTGAAGGACAACAACCTTTCGCCCTATCTCCGGCAGATGGAGGAGATGGGCGTTTCCTGCGTGAAGCTGGAGGGCCGCATGAAGCGGCCGGAGTATGTGGCGGCGGTGACGGGCATTTATCGGCGGCTGCTGGATGAGAAGCGCCCCCCCTCCCCCACTGAGCAGGCCCAGCTGGAGCGGGCCTTTTCCCGCAGCGGCTTTACGGACGGATACTGGACGGACCGGCGGGGCGCGAAGATGTTCGGCATGCGGCCGGAGAGCGCCCGGTGGCCCGAGGATTGGTTTGCCCAGGTACGCAAGACCTATGAGGGCGGCGCAGAAAACCGCTCCGTGGCGGTGGACTTTACCTGCCGGATTGCAGCAGGCGAGGAGGCTGCCCTCACGGCGGCTCTCCCGGACGGGCGCAGCGTGACCGTGACCGGCCCCGTGCCGGAGGCGGCCCGAAGCCGCTCCCTGACGGAGGAGGAGCTGCGCACCCGGCTGCAAAAGACAGGGGGCACGGTGTTTGCCTGCCGAAAAACAGACATTTCCCTGGAGGACGGGCTGATGCTCTCCGCCGGGAGCATCAACGCCCTGCGCCGGGATGCTCTGGCGGGACTCCGGGTACTGCTGACCTCGATGCCCCAGCGGCGCACCTTTGATACTCCGGCCCTGCCGGCGGCTCCGGCGGCCTATACAGGCGCACCGAAGCTGACAGCCAGCGTCACCTATGCCCACCAGCTCACGGCGGAGCTGGCCCGGGGCGTGGAATATGTCTATCTGCCCCTTGCCCTATTGGGCGAAATTGACCTGGGCGAATACGCCGGGTATACGAAGCTGTGCGCCGTGCTGCCGCGGATCCTCCGCACGGAGGACGAGGGAAAATTCCGGGAGGTTTTGCAGGCGTATCCCCAGCTGACCGCCGTGGCGGTGAGCAACCTGGGCCACCTGCCCATTGTGGACGGCCTGGGCCTGGAGGTCCGGGGTGATCTGGGCCTGAACGTGTTTAATAGCCGAGCGCTGCTGCTAATGCAGGAGCTGGGGCTGGAGAGCGTCACCGTCTCCGCTGAGCTGCGGCACCAGCAGGTGCGTGATCTGCGCAAATACATCCCCTGTGAGGCGGTGGTCTACGGCCGCCTGCCGCTGATGGTCACGGAAAACTGCCCCCTGCGGTGCAGCGGACAGTGCAGCGCCGGAAACGGCGGTGTGCTGACGGACCGGACCGGAGCCCGGTTCCCGGTGCTGTGCGGACACGGCTGCCGGCCGGAGATACAAAACAGCAGGCCCCTGTACCTGGCGGATAAGCCCGAATGGAAAAAGTGTGGATTGCGCTGGGCAAGGCTGCGCCTGACCACGGAGACGGCGGAGGAGGCCGCGGACATCCTGCAGCGGTATCAGGGATCGGACTTCCCCGCCCCCGCAGGCTTTACAAGAGGTCTATTCTATCGCGGTGTTGAGTAACCCCCTGCCGAAGATTTCTTTGAATTTTTCGGCAATAGGCTTGCAGCCTGCAGGCGGCAAGCTCCGCAAAGCTTTACTATTTGTATTTATTCCGCGAAATATTACTATTTGTATTTATCTTTTGAGAGGTTACACCCCATGGAGCTAAAATTCAAAGCTATACATCCTAAGATCGGGCGGGAAATCCCCCTGCCGCAGTTTGCCACCCCGGGGTCCGCTGCCATGGACCTGCGGGCATGTCTGGACGGACCTGTGACCCTGCAGGCCGGGGCCCGGGCGGTGATCCCCACGGGCCTGGCTATGGCGCTGCCGTCGGCGGATTATGTGGCCCTGGTGTTCGCCCGGAGCGGGCTGGGCATCAAGAAGGGCGTGTGCCTTTCTAACGGTGTGGGGGTCATCGACAGCGACTATCGGGGCGAAATTGCCGTGGGCCTGGTGAATCTGTCCGGCGAGGACTACACCGTCCAGCCCGGGGACCGCATCGCCCAGCTGATGGTGGTACCGGTGGTGCAGCCCACTGTCACGCTGGCAGATGAGCTGGACGAGACGGACCGGGGCTCAGGCGGCCTCGGCTCCACAGGGAGGTAATGGGACATGGCGAAAATCGTGTTGGCCTCCGGCTCGCCCCGGCGGCAGGAGCTGCTGCAGCGCATGGGCATCACGGAGTTTGACATACGGGTGCCGGAGGTGGAGGAATACTATCCGGATCACCTATCCCCGGAGGAGATCGTGAAGTTCATCTCCCGGGAGAAATCTGATGCCGCGGTGCGGCTGTGTGGGGACGACGAGATCGTCATCACCGCGGACACCATGGTTTTCCTGGACGAGCGGCGCCTGGGTAAGCCCCGGGACGAGGCCCAGGCCCTGGAGATGCTTACGGCCCTGGCGGGACGAAAGCACACAGTGTGTACCGGCGTGACCGTGCGCCGGGGAGGGAAAATCTGCACCGCCGCCCAGCACACGGATGTGTACTTCCGCCCGGCCACGGAGCAGGAGCTGCGCGCCCACATCCGCACCGGCGAGCCCATGGACAAGGCCGGCGCCTACGGCGTGCAGGGCAAGGGCGCGCTGCTGGTGGAGCGCATTGACGGTGACTTCTTCAACGTCATGGGCCTGCCGGTTGGGCTGCTGGCCCGGCTGCTGAAGGGCTTTGGCATTGATCTGATGGAGTAATACTATGAAGAATTTTTTCAATAAAACCGGCATATGGATCCTGGCTGCAGCGGTGGTGATCGTGCTGACGCTGTCCATCCTGTCCGCTACGGGGACGGGCCTGCTGAATAACATTGCGGGCACTATCGCCAGCCCCTTCCGCTCCGCCGGAGCCGCTATCGGCAACTGGTTCGGCTCCATTTCCGACAAGTTTGACAGCGTGGAGGCCCTGCAGAAGGAGAACGAGGAGCTGCGCAAGCGCGTGGCTCAGCTGGAGGATGCCAACCGCCAGGCCGAAACCGACAGTCAGGAGAACGAGCGCCTGCGCTCCCTGCTGAACCTGCGCCAACAGCGGCGGGACTTTACCTTTGAGAGCGCCAAGGTGACCCAGTATGAAAACTCCAACTGGGCCTCCACCCTGACCCTGAACCGGGGCACCAGCAGCGGCGTTGCGGTGAATAACTGCGTGGTGAACGAGACCGGCGCCCTGGTAGGCGTTGTGACGGAGGTGGGCCTGAACTGGTGCACCGTGGCCACAGTGCTGGACACCCAGGCACAGTTCGGCGCCACGGTGTTCCGCACGGGCGAATCCGCCGTGGCCATGGGCGATCTGGAGCTGATGCAAAGCGGAAAGCTCAAGCTCAGCTACCTCTCCGGAGCCAACACCCCCGTAGGCGGCGACCTGGTGCTGACCTCCGGCTTGGGCGGATACTATCCCTCGGGTCTGGTCATCGGAGCTGTGGAGGATGTGCGCACCGACGACTCAGGCCTGACCCAGTACGCCGTAGTACAGCCCACAGTGACGCCCTCCTCCCTGGTGGAGGTGTTCGTCATCACCGCCTTCGACATCGTGGACTGAGAGGTGCGCCGTGGGACGTCGTGACTTTGTGTTTAAATGGCTCTTTTACGCCCTGACCGCTCTGGGTTTCGTGCTGGTGCAGGTCTTTGGGCTGGTGCATATCCGCATATGGGGTGTGCATCCGTTCCTGTTTCCGGTGCTGGTGTCCACTGTGGCCGCCCTGGAATCCGCCCATGAGAGCGCTGTATTTGCTCTGGCCACCGGCGCGGTGCTGGATGTCACCATGCCGGGGGTGATCCCCTGCTTCTACACGGTGGCGTTTTTAGTTGTATTCCTTTTGGCCCGGGTCCTGTCGGCCAAGGTCCTGTCGCAGCCGTTTTTCTGCTGCATGCTGTGTGGCGTACTGAGCATTGTGTGCACCGACCTGCTGCAAATGCTGTTTCTCAATTCGTCTGTCAGCTTCTCCGTCCGGGCCGCCCTGCTGCTTATGGGCAAGGAGCTGCTGCTGACGCTGCCCCTAATGCCGCTGATTTACCTGCCGGACAGCAAGATCCGGCGCTTCTTCCACCAGGAATAAGGGGCCCTGTATCCGCCGGAAAGGAGGCGCTTTCCCTATGAAAAAATCCAATCCCTATCGCACCCGGCTCATCGTTCTGTTGGGCTTTTTAGCTGTGGTGCTGATCTTTTTCGCCGTGATGCTGTTTCACTATCAGATCATCAAGGGCAACAGCTACTGGGCTCAATCCATGGCCGGCACCGCTCGGCGTGAAACCGTGGAGACCAGCCGAGGCATTATCACCGACAGGAATGGTAAGGTTTTGGTGTCTAACCGCCTGACCTACACTCTGAAATTCTCCGACGAGAGCTTTGATGACGACGCTGCCTGCAACGCCGCCGTGTGGCGGCTCATCACTCTGTGCCGGCAGGAGAGCCTTTCCTGGATCGATCCCCTGCCGCTGACGAATACGGCGCCCTTCGCTCTCACCACTGATACCCCCGGGGAGACCTTTGTCAACTGGCTGGATCAGCATGACATCCCCTACACCGGCAAGGACACCGTGACCCTCTCTATCAGCGGCGGCGAGCTGCTGGACATGGCCCGGAAGATTTATAAGATCTCCGATGATTATACCGACGACCAGGCCCGCCTCGTCGCCGGGGTCCGCTACGGCGCAGAGGTATCCGGCGGGTATGTGTTTGCCGAGGATGTTCCCGTAGAGGTCATCAGCCAGGTGGTGGATGGCCACTTTGCAGGCGTGTCCACAGGTACCTCCAGCCAGCGGGTATATAACACCACCTATGCCGCCCATATCCTGGGCCGGGTGAGCCGCATCTTTGCCGAGGATTGGAACGACAAATACAAGAATAACAACGACTACTCCATGGACGACCTGGTGGGCAAGGGCGGCGTGGAGGAGGCCTTTGAGCAATATCTACACGGGGTCAACGGCGTGAAGCTGGTGACCACCGATAAGAGCGGCAAGGTCACCGGCGAGCTCTACGCCAAGGAGCCCCAGCCGGGCAACACCGTGGCACTGACCATCGACCTGGACCTGCAGAAAACCGCCGAGGATTCCCTGGCGGCCACCATCCAGTCCATGACGAAAAGTGATGGCGTGGCCCGAGGCGGCGCGGCGGCAGTGATCGGCGTGGGCACCGGGGAGGTGCTGGCCTTGGCCAGCTATCCCACCTACGACCTGAGCCAATGGGACAAGATGTACGACACCTGGAGTAAGGATGCCGCCCTGCCCATGTTTAACCGCGCCACCGACGGCACCTACGCCCCCGGCTCCACCTTCAAGCTCTGCACCTCTGTGGCGGCCCTGGAATCCGGCGTTATCACTCCCTCCTCCACTATTGTGGACCGGGGCATTTACACCTACTACGAGTTCCCCCAGCCCCGATGCTGGATCTATAATGCCACCGGCGGCACCCACGGAGCCGTGAACGTGAGCCAGGCCATCACGGTGTCGTGCAACTACTTTTTCTATGAGGTGGGCCGGCTTACAGGCATCCAGCGGCTGGACGACTACGCCAGTCAGTTTGGCCTGGGCCGCAGCACGGGTATCGAGATTGGCGACTCCGACGGTGTGCTGGCCAGCCCCGAATACGCCGAAAAAATCGGCGAAACCTGGACCGACGGCCAAACCATCACCGCCGCCATCGGTCAATCCTATAACCTGTTCACCCCCCTGCAGCTGGCCAACTATGTGGCCACTCTCGTCAGCGGCGGCGATCATTACGAGGCCCACCTGCTCAAGAGCGCCAAGTCCTACGACAACTCCTCCGTGGTCTACGCCTACAACAAGGGCCCCACCAACCATGTGGACATGTCCGACAGCACCCTGGAGGCGGTGAAGGCCGGGGCCCGGGGTCTGGCCACCGGGAGCTTGAGCTACGTCTTCAACAGCTGCATCGTTCCCGTGGGCTGCAAGACCGGTACTGCAGAGACCGGCAGCAAGTTGTCCAACGGCTGCTTTGTGGCCTTTGCCCCCTATGACGACCCTCAGATCGCCGTGTGTGTGGTCATCGAGCAGGGCGGCGGCGGCTCCAACCTGGCCCCCATCGCCCGGGACATCATCAATTCCTACTTCTCCAGCGCGTCTACCTCCGCTACCGTCGTCGGGGAGAACACATTGCTGCCATAAGTTTCTCGAAAAAAACCTATTTTTGTAAGGAGAGTTTCCTGTTCCCATGTCTGTTTATTTTGATTCCAAGGACCCCCGCTGTAAATCCCCCTTCGGTGCCGTTTTGTGCGGCACCGAAGTGTCTTTCGCCGTGTTTTTCGGCCCGGAGGACGGCATCCTGGGCGGCGAGCTGCAGGTTCGGGAGGAGTTCGCCGGGGTGACCCGGACCATATCCCTGCGCCGAGAGAGCAGCGCCCTCCGGGGCACATACACCGCCCCCGGGACGCCGGAGCTGGCCTGGTACAGCATCACGCTGCGCCGGCAGGACGGCCAGGCCGTTACCCTCCCCGAGCGGCAGCTGACGGTGTATGAGGACACCGTCACGCCGGATTGGTTTGGCCGGGGCGTCAGCTATCAGATCTTCCCGGACCGCTTCTGCCGCAGCCGCATCCCGGACCCGGCGGGCATGGTGGGGGACCGAAGGGTCCACGAAAGCTGGGCCGATACGCCGGACTTTCTGCCGGATGAGCAGGGAGAGGTGCGCTGCCGCGATTTCTTCGGCGGCGACCTGCCGGGCATCATCGGCAAGCTGGACTACCTGCAGGAGCTGGGTGTGACCACCCTGTATCTTACGCCCATTTTTGAATCCGCCTCCAACCACCGCTACAACACCGCTGACTACCGGGCCATTGACCCTATGCTGGGCTCGGAGGAGGATTTTTGCGCTCTGTGCAGCCACGCCCACCGGCGGGGGATGCGGGTGGTGCTGGACGGTGTGTTCAACCACACCGGCAGCGTCAGCCGCTACTTCAACGCCGACGGATCCTATCCCGACCTGGGGGCAGCCCAATCCAAGGAGTCTCCTTATTATAATTGGTACCGCTTCACCCGCTGGCCGGAGGAATACGACGCCTGGTGGGGCATCAAGACCCTGCCGGCAGTGGAGGAGACCCAGGCGTCCTACCGGGAGTTTATTATCCAGGGCGAGGATTCCGTGGTGCGCCACTGGCTGCGCTGCGGGGCGGACGGCTGGCGGCTGGACGTGGCCGACGAGCTGCCCGACAGCTTCATTGCCCAGCTCCGCGGCGCCCTGGAGAAGGAAAAGGCCGACGCTGTGCTTTTGGGCGAGGTGTGGGAGGACGGCACCAACAAGATCGCTTACGGCCAGCGCCGCCGCTATCTCCTGGGCCGGGAGACCCACGGACTCATGAGCTACCCCTTCCGCAAGGCGGCCATGGACTGGCTGCTGGGCGGCGATGCTGCCGCCTTCCGCGACAGCATGGAAACCCTTCGGGAGAATTATCCGGCCCCCGCCTTCTACAGTGCCATGAACTTTCTGGGCACTCACGATACGCCCCGGATCCTGACCCTTCTGGGCGGCGAGCCCACACCGGAGAGCAAGACGGAACGGGCTCAAGCCCGGCTTACCCCGGCCGGATATGACCTGGCACGGCGGCGATTGATGCTGGGAGTTCTGCTGCTGTACGCCTTCCCCGGCTCCCCCACCGTGTTCGCCGGAGACGAGGCCGGGCAGCAGGGCTATGAGGATCCTCTGAACCGCCGCACCTACCCTTGGGGGCAGGAGGACACAATGCTGCTGGCCTGGTTCCGGCGGTTGGGCCAGCTGCGGAGGGAGCGAGCCTCCCTGCAGCAAGGTGACATCACCTATCCCTACGCCAGAGGCAGCGGTCTGGCAGTGCAGCGCCGGGCAGGCAATCAGGTAACCCTGGCCGCCATGAACGCCGGAGCGGAGCCTTTGGATCTGACCCTTCCCTGGCTTGGCGGCACCGCCACGGATGCCATGACCGGCCAGCAGTTTTTAGTCCCGGACGGCGCGGTACATCTGACACTGCCGGAGTACAGTGGGGTGCTGCTGATTTAGTGCTTGTATCTGCGGACGTGAAATCTGCGAGGCTTTATACGTCCCTGGGGATGTTTCATGTGAAACATCCCCAGGGACTTCTTTTATATTGTTTCACGTGAAACGCCTCCTCTCCCCTGCTTCGTGATAAATGTTTCACATGAAACAGGAGACTTTTCAAATTTTTTATCAGAATCTATTGAAACGGGCGGCCGGAATGGTATATAATAATGTGCATGACAGAAAAATGGAGGGGCGAGTGGGAACATGGCTAAAGTTGTTGCGATCGTGAATCAAAAGGGCGGAGTAGGCAAAACCACCACCTGCGTGAATTTGGCCGCCATCCTGGCTGCCAGAGGTCTGCGGGTGCTGCTGTGCGACTTTGATCCTCAGGCCAACGCCACCTCCGGTATGGGTGTGGACAAATCCCGTTCCAACGGCGTATACGACGCACTCATTAACGGCGTGGAGACAGAGAAGATCATCGTCACCACTCCCTATGGTGATGTGCTGCCCAGCAGCAAGGCATTGGCCGGAGCCGGCGTGGAGATGATCGACCTGGAGGGCCGTCAGTTCCTGCTGAAGCGAGCCCTGGATCAGGTGGCAGACCGGTATGACTATATTTTTATCGATTGCCCCCCCTCCCTGGAGCTGCTGACCCTGAATGCCCTGTGTGCAGCAGATAGCCTGCTGGTGCCGCTGCAGGGGGAATATTACGCCCTGGAAGGGCTCAGCGACCTCATGGGTACAGTGCGCATTGTGCGCCGGGGCCTGAACCCAAAGCTGGAAATTGAAGGCGTTCTGCTGACCATGTTTGATGGGCGCACCAACCTGGCCATACAGGTGGCTCAGGAGATCAAGCGCTTCTTCCCGGGGAAGGTGTACAGCACCGTCATTCCCCGGAACATCCGGCTGTCCGAGGCACCCAGCCACGGTAAGCCCATCCACGCATACGACCGCACCTGCCGCGGTGCGGAGGCATATAGCGCCCTGGCGGATGAATTTCTGCGGAAAAACGGCATCGATAAGGAGGAGTAAATTCCTATGGCAAATAACGCGAAGGGCCTGGGCAAGGGCCTGGCCGCCCTGCTGGGCGACAATGTAATGGACACAAGCGAGGAGAAAAGCAGCCTTTACCTGCCCATTTCCCAAGTGGAGAGCTGCGCCTCTCAGCCGCGAAAGCAATTCGATCCCGATGCTCTGGCGGATCTGGCGGATTCCATTCGCGAGCACGGCATCATTCAGCCCCTGACGGTGCGCAAGCTCCAATCAGGCTATTATCAGATCATTGCCGGCGAGCGCCGCTGGCGGGCCGCCCGGATGGCAGGCTTGGACCAAGTGCCGGCCATCGTCATCGAGGCTGACGACCGCAAGGCCATGGAACTGGCCATGATCGAGAACCTGCAGCGGGAGGATCTGAACCCCATGGAGGAGGCTGAGGGTTATCAGCAGCTGATGACCCAGTACAATCTCACCCAGGAGGAGACCGCTCAGCGGGTGGGCAAGTCCCGCTCCGCCGTGGCCAACGCCCTGCGTCTGCTGAACCTATGCCCCCCAGTGCGCGCTATGGTGGAGGACGGACGCCTGTCCAACGGTCACGCCCGGACTATACTGCCCCTCTCCCCTGCCCTGCAGGAAAAGGCGGCGGATGCCATCCTCAAGTCGGACCTTTCCGTCCGGCAGACGGAGCTGCTGGTGAAAAAACTCACCGCCCAGGAGAAGGCCCAGCCCGCCGTTACCACCGGCGGCCTGGAGGTGAATTACGCCGAGGAGGCCGCCAAGTCCCTGGGCGCGCACCTGGGCCGGGGCTGCAAAATCGTCAGCGGCCGCAAAAAGGGCCGCATTGAGCTGGAATACTACGGCGTGGACGACCTGAACAACCTCTTGGACGCCCTGAACGCGCTGACGCTGAAATAAATTGTTTCACATGAAACAGAGAGGAAGTCAAAATGCTGGACATTAGATTTGTGCGGGAAAATCCCGACCTGGTAAAAGAGAACATCCGCAAGAAATTTCAAAACGCCAAGCTGCCCCTGGTAGACGAGGCCATCGCCCTGGATGCCGAGCGCCGCCAGGCCATTGCTGACGGCGAGACTCTGAAGGCGGAGCGCAACAAGCTGTCCAAGGCCAACGGGCCCCTGTTCGGCCAGCTGAAAAAATGCACAGACGAGGCCAACAAGGCGGAGCTTCAGGCCCAAATCGACGCCAACAACGCCGCCGTAAAGGCTGATGCCGAGCGCATGGCCCAGCTGGAGGCCAAGAAGGAGCACGCCGAGGCGGCGCTGAATAAAATCATGATGGTCATCCCCCAGATGATCGACCCCGCCGTGCCCATCGGCAAGGACGACAGCTGCAACGTGGAGGTGGAGCGCTTTGGCGAGGCCACAGTGCCGGAGTTTGAGATCCCCTACCACACGGACATTATGGAGCGGTTTGACGGCATCGACATGGACGCTGCCGCCCGGGTCTCCGGCAGCGGGTTTTACTACCTGCTGGGGGACATCGCCCGGATGCACGAGGCGGTGCTGGCCTATGGCCGGGACTTTATGATAAACAAGGGCTTCACCTACTGCATCCCCCCCTTCATGATCCACGGCAATGTGGTGGAGGGGGTCATGAGCCAGACGGACATGGACGGCATGATGTATAAAATTGAGGGCGAGGACCTCTACCTCATCGGCACCAGCGAGCACTCCATGATCGGCCGCTACATCGACCAGATCCTCCCGGAGCGCGCTCTGCCTCAGACCCTCACCTCCTACTCCCCCTGCTTCCGCAAGGAAAAGGGCGCCCACGGCATCGAGGAGCGGGGCATTTACCGCATCCACCAGTTTGAAAAGCAGGAGATGATCGTGGTCTGCAAGCCGGAGGAGAGCAAGGCTTGGTATGAAAAGCTGTGGCGCTACAGCGTAGAGCTGTTCCGCTCCCTGGACATCCCCGTGCGGCAGCTGGAGTGCTGCTCCGGCGACCTGGCGGACCTGAAGTGCCGCTCCTGCGACATCGAGGCCTGGTCCCCCCGGCAGCAGAAGTATTTCGAGGTGTGCTCCTGCTCCAACCTGGGTGACGCCCAGGCAAGACGGCTCAAGATCCGCTACAAGGATGACAGCGGCAAAATGCAGCTGTGCCACACCCTGAACAATACCTGTGTAGCACCCCCCCGGATGCTCATCGCCCTGCTGGAAAACAATCTCCGGGCCGATGGCAGCGTGCGCATCCCCAAGGCCCTGCGGCCCTACATGGGCGGCACAGAGGTGCTGATCCCCAAGCATTAACATCCTGTTAAGGAGAAAAGACTATGAAGAAGTTTTTTCAGGAATTCAAGGAATTCGCCATGCGCGGCAACGTGCTGGACATGGCCGTGGGCGTTGTGGTAGGCTCTGCCTTCACCGCCATCGTCACCTCCATCGTGCAAAATCTGCTGACTCCCCTGCTGGGCCTGCTGATTCCCGACAGCACCTTTGCCGAGTGGGCCCCCGGCGGCTTCGGCATTGGCGCCGTTATCAATTCTATCATCTCCTTTATTATCACCGCCTTTGTGGTGTTCCTGCTGGTAAAGGGTGTGAACAAGCTGACGCACCTGAAGAAGCAGGAGGAGGAGCAGGCCCAGGAGCCCGAGGAGCCTGCAGGCCCCACCACCGAGGAACTGCTCACCAAGATCCGGGACCTGCTGAAGGAACAGAAATAACTTGGAATCTATTTTGAAGCAAGGCTTGGAGAGTCTGGGCCTGGACGCCGCCGCCATCCCGACGCTAACGGAATTCGCCCGGCGGCTGCTGGAGAAAAATAAGGTCATGAACCTGACGGCCATTACGGAGCCCCGGGACGTGGCCACGCTGCACCTGCTGGATTGCGCCTATCTGCTGACTGCGGCGGACTTCCGGGGCCAAGCCGTGGTGGACGTGGGCACCGGCGCAGGCTTTCCGGGGATGCCTATGGCCATACTGGAGCCAACCGCACGGCTGACCCTGCTGGACAGCCTGGGAAAGCGTATCGATTTCCTGCAGGAAACAGCAGAAGCCCTAAAACTGGAAAATGTTTCCTGCATCCACGCCCGGGCGGAGGAATTCGCCGCCGATCATCGGGAGCGGTACGACTACGCCGTGTCCCGGGCAGTGGCGGCGCTGCCGGTGCTGAGCGAGCTGGCGCTGCCGCTGGTGAAGCCTGGCGGGGCGTTCCTGGCCATGAAATCCGTGGATTCGGATGCGGAGATCGACAGCGCCCGCAGCGCCATCGGGCAGCTGGGCGGAAAAATTGAAAAGCTCCTGGACTACACCGTCCCCTGCACGGAGGTGCGGCACCGGGTGGTACTCATCCGCAAGGTAAAGCCCACGCCCCGGCAGTTCCCCCGGGCCTTTGCCAGGATCAAAAAATCCCCTCTCAAATAAGGAGGCACAATGGGCGAGATCATTGCCGTGGTGTCCGGCAAAGGCGGCACCGGAAAAACTACATTCACCTCCAACATCGGCTTCGCCCTGGCTTCCCTGGGAAAAAAGGTGCTGTGCCTGGATTGCGACATCACCCTGCGGAACCTGGACCTGGCCTTGGGCCTCAGCGACAGCGCCCTGATGGATTTTTCCGACGTGATGGGCGGCCGCTGCACTCTGGAGGAGGCGGTGGTGCGCCATCCCAAGTACCCCTCCCTGTTCCTGCTGGCGGCGCCCTTGGTTTTTGACGGCTTCCGGGTAAACCCGGCCCAGATCAGGACCCTCATGGGCCAGATCAAGGAGAGCTATGACTTTTGCCTGGTAGACGCGCCGGCGGGTTTGGGTCAGGGCTTCCGCATGGCCACCCAGGAGGCGGACCATGTGGTGGTGGTGACCACCACGGATGTCACCGCCCTGCGAGACGCCCAGCGGACGGTGATGGAGCTGGACCGCTTCCCCACGGACAAGGTCCACCTGGTGGTGAACCGGGTGGCCAAAAAGCTCCTGCGCCAGCTGCACACCACCATCGACGACGCCATGGACGCTGCGGGCCTGCCCCTGCTGGGTGTGGTGCCGGAGGACCCGGACATCCCCAGGTGTCTGAACCAAGGCGTGCCCCTGCGGGATGACAATTTCTATGCTGCCCGGGCCTACTATAATATTGCCAAACGCATCACGGGCGGAAAGGCCCCGCTGATGAAGCTATAAAATGCTCCCGGTGTATAATCCATCGGAGCTATCTGCCAAAAAAACTTATAGTTTGCAGACGCGAACTCTGCGAGGCTATTTTAATACTGACTATCTATTGCACAGAAAGGAGAGCGCAATCATGAATATCGCACTGATCGCTCACAACAACCGCAAGGAACTCATGGTCCAGTTCTGCACCGCCTACTGCGGCATCCTGGCCAAGCATACCCTTTGCGCCACCGCCACCACCGGCCAGATGGTGGCCGAGGCCACAGGCCTGACCATCCACCGTTTTATGAGCTTTAACCACGGCGGTGGCCAGCAGATCGGCGCCCGCATCGCCTATAACGAGCTGGACATGGTCCTCTGCTTCGACGATCCCAACACCAAGGAGCCCTCCCCGGACATCATCTATATCTCCCGCCTGTGCGACAAGAACAACATCCCCTATGCCAGCAATATCGCCACCGCCGAGATGCTGGTGCTGGGCCTGGCCCGGGGCGACCTGGATTGGCGCGAGGTGGTCAATCCCAAAAGCAACCCCTTCACCGCTTGACATTTCCCGGCTAATGGGCTAAAATAAGCTGAAATACCGCGATAACGGAGCAGGAGTAGTTCTGTCCCCGCCGGAGCAGAGAGGCGCGCCATCGGCTGCAAGCGCGCCCCGGCACACAGAGCGAAGACAGCCCTACCAGCGGGGATGGAAACATCCACGGTCCGCTCCCCGTAACAGGAGCGCCAAAGGGCCCCCTTAGGGGCCGAAATTGGGTGGCACCACGAAGCATCACGCTCTCGTCCCAATGCACGGGATGGGAGCGTTTTTTTACTTTCCATCAACCGAAATTCATAATAAAAGGAGAACACGAACATGGCAAAAATGACGCCCCGGACCCTCTCGGGCTTTATGGAGCTGCTGCCGCAGCCCCAGCAGCAGATGGAGCGGATGATGCAGATCCTGCGGGAGACCTATTCCCTCTATGGCTTCACCCCCCTGGACACACCGATCATCGAGGCCAGCGAGGTGCTGCTGGCCAAGGGCGGCGGCGAGACCGAAAAGCAGATTTACCGCTTCCAAAAGGGCGATGCCGACCTGGCTCTGCGCTTTGACCTGACCGTGCCCCTGGCCAAATATGTGGCCCTCCACGGAGGCGAGCTGTCCTTCCCCTTCCGGCGCTATCAGATCGGCAAGGTCTACCGGGGCGAGCGGGCCCAGCGGGGCCGGTTCCGGGAGTTTTATCAGGCGGATATTGACGTCATCGGCGATGGCAAGCTGGACATCACCAACGAGGCGGAGATTCCTTCCATTATTTACCAGACTTTTACTCGCCTGGGGCTGAAGCGATTCCAAATCAGGGTGAACAACCGTAAGATCCTCAACGGCTTCTATGCTATACTGGGGCTGACGGAGCAATCCGGGGCCATTATGCGCACGGTGGATAAGCTGGATAAAATCGGGCCGGACAAGGTCCGAGCGCTGCTGCTGGAGGACTGCGGGCTTACCGAGGACCAGGCTGCGGAGATCCTCAAGTTCATCGCCATCACCGGCTCCAACGCCGATGTCCTGGCGGCCCTGGAGGGCTACGCCGGGCGACACGAGCTGTTTGACCAGGGGCTGTCCGAGCTGAAAACCGTGACGGCGTACTTGGCGGACTTCGGTGTGCCGGAGGAAAATTTTGCTGTGGATCTGACCATCGCCCGGGGCCTGGACTACTACACCGGCACCGTGTATGAGACCACCCTCCTGGATCACCCGGAGATCGGCTCCGTCTGCTCCGGTGGCCGATACGACAACTTGGCCGAGTACTACACCGACCGGCAGCTCCCCGGAGTGGGCATTTCCATCGGCCTGACAAGGCTATTCTATGTCCTGGGTGAGCAGGGGATGCTGAACCCCGACCTCCCCACCGCCCCGGCGGATGTGCTGGTGCTGCCCATGACAGAGGACCTGGCTCCGGCCATCAGCCTGTCCACCAAGCTGCGCTCTGCGGGAGTGCGGACCCAGCTGTATACCGAGCAGAAAAAATTCAAGGCCAAGATGAGCTATGCGGACAAGCTCGGCGTGCCCTATGTGATCTTCCTGGGTGGCGATGAGATCGCTGCCGGGGTGGTGGCCTGCAAGGACATGAAAACCGGTGAGCAGGCCAAGCTGCCCTTTGCCGAGACTCTGGCCCTGATCCAATCCGGCCTGGCGGAGAAGAACAAGGGTGCGGTGATTTTGGAATAAAGCGTTGGGGTACGGATTGCCACGGGCAGTGACAGAAGCTGAAGAAATTCGCGTGTCATTCCGAGACCAGTCCGCAGACTGGTCGTGGGAATCCGTAATACCCCTGTGTAAAGGTCGAGGAGAACGGATTGCCACACCAGTGACATCGGTCACTGGTTCGCAATGACAGGGAGTTTTACATGGAGTGCGGTGAGGCGGGACGATGTGGGCATCGGCCCCTACGGAGATTTATTCCATTATATGGTTCCATTTTGAAAACATATAGTTATATCCAACTCAAATTATACAATTCATTATCAAAACAGGAGGAAGAATACCATGATGCAAATGCGTACACACACCTGCAATCAGCTGCGCCTGGCCGATGTGGGCAAGAGCGTGAAGATCGTGGGCTGGATGGAGAACGTCCGGGAGGTGGGCAGCAACCTGGCCTTCGTGGTCCTGCGGGACTTCTACGGCACCACCCAGGTGGTGGCCGAGACCGAGGATATGCTGGCCATTATCAAGGGGCTGAACAAGGAATCCACCATCAGCGTGGAGGGCGTGGTCCGGGAGCGGGCCAGCAAAAACCCCAAGCTGGCCACCGGCGAGATCGAGGTGGTACCTAATAAGATTGAGGTCCTGGGCCGCTGCCGCTATAACAGCCTGCCCTTTGAGATCAACCGCAGCCGGGAGGCTGACGAGACCGCCCGCCTGAAGTACCGCTATCTGGATCTGCGCAATCCCGCCGTGAAGCAGAACATCATCCTGCGCTGCCAGGTGGTGTCGGCCCTCCGGGCCGCCATGACCGAGCACGGCTTCCTGGAGATCACCACTCCCATCCTCACCGCCTCCTCCCCGGAGGGCGCCCGGGACTACCTGGTGCCCGCCCGGAAGCACCCGGGCAAGTTCTACGCCCTGCCCCAGGCCCCCCAGCAGTTCAAGCAGCTGCTGATGACCTCTGGCTTCGACCGCTATTTCCAGATCGCCCCCTGCTTCCGGGACGAGGACGCCCGGGGCGACCGCTCCCCCGGCGAGTTCTATCAGCTGGATATGGAGATGGCCTTCGCCACCCAGGACGATGTGTTCGCCGTGCTGGAGGATGTACTGCCCCCGATTTTTGCCAAGTTCGGCACCTACAGCGTGGCCTCCTCCGCCCCCTTCCGGCGCATCCCCTATTTGAAGGCTATGGAAACCTACGGCTCTGACAAGCCCGACCTGCGCATTGATCTCACAAGCAAAAATGTTACGGGACTCTTTGAAAACAGCGAGTTTGAGGCCCTGCGCGGCCAGACCGTGAAGATGGTGGACATCACCGATTGCACCCTCACCCGCAAGCAGATCGAGAAGCTGCTCACCGATTGTCAGGTGCAGTCCGGCAGCAAGGGCTACTGGTTCAAGGTGGACGAGAGCGGCGAGCTGGCCGGAGGCATCGGCAAGTTCGTGACACCCGTGCGGGAGGAGCTTTCTAAGGCCCTGAACCTGAAGCCGGGCACTTTGGTGGTGGTAGCCGCCGGAGAAGCCGCCACCAAGTCCGTGGGCGTGATGATCAAGACCTTCGGCGCCGCCTGTGAGGGCCACATGGACAAGGAGCGGTACGAGTTCTGCTGGATCGTGGACTTCCCCATGTACGAGATTGGCGAGGAGAGCGGCGAGCTGGAGTTCTGCCACAACCCCTTCTCCATGCCCAGCGGCGGCATGGAAACCCTGCTCAAGGCCGAGCGGGGCGAGCTGGATCCCCTGGACATCATGGCCAACCAGTACGACCTGGTGTGCAACGGCGTGGAGCTTTCCTCCGGCGCTGTGCGTAACCATGATCCGGAGATCATGATCAAGGCCTTTGAGATGGTGCGCCTGGGCGAGGAGGACGTGAAGAAAAAGTTCCCCGCCATGTATAACGCCTTCTGCTATGGTGCGCCGCCCCACGCGGGCATCGCCCCGGGCGTGGACCGCATGGTGATGCTCCTGGCAGGGGAAAGCTCCATCCGGGAAATCATCCCCTTCCCCATGAACAAGAACGCCCAGGATATTATGATGGGCGCACCGTCCACCGTGGAGCAAAAGCAATTGGACGAATTGCATATTGCTCTGGTGGGCCAGCTGGAGGAGGAGTAAGCTCCTCCAATGCGGATTTCTTCCCGCTGCCTTTGCTCCACACCAAGCGTTTTGCACAGCAAAACCTTGCCGCAGGCGGAATTCACTTCCGCCGAGGATTGAAATCCTGCGAGGGGACCCCGCAAAATGCTCCGCCATTTTGTGGGGAGTGCAAAAGCAGCTGGACGAATTGCATATTGCCCTGGTGGGCCAGCTGGAGGAGGAGTAAGCTCCTCCAATGCAAACAAAAATTAAGAGGTGGCCGCAGGGCCACCTCTTTTTGCAGCGCCGGGGGAACGGATTGCCACGGGCGCGGAGCGCCCTCGCAATGACACCCCAAAAATTTACTCTGTCATTCCGAACCAGTGCGCACACTGGTGTGGGAATCCGTTCCCCTTGCAGGAGCGGACGCCCCTGTCCGCCCGGCTCCGGCAGCGCAGCACTATGTAGGACGGGGCCCACGTGCCCCGCCACACGCCGCGTTTCCCGGGCGGGACGATGTAGGCATCGGCCCCTGCGAAACGATGACAAGAAATGTTGCGCATAACACGGCAGACGCAGAGTGTATCCCTGCTGCGTCAGGGCAGCGCGGGCCCGCGTGAGCGGCCAGCGGATGGCGCCGCAGAGATCATACGAAAGCAAGGTGCAAATTTTGCACATCCCGGTCCGCGAGGTAAGAGGAGACCGACGTGGACGACACCCCAGCTGCGAAAAGGATTCCAAAACCTTGGTTTTGGCGGCGTTCTTTCCTCCCTTTCTTTTGCCGCAGAAAGAAAGGGAGCCGTCGGAGACATAAAAACCGCAGTGCCAGGGAAACGGATTGCCACGGGCGGTGACGTCGGTCACTGGCTCGCAATGGCAGGCATTACAAGAAATACGGCTCAAGCCCGGGCGGGGCGATGTGGGCATCGCCCCCTACGCAGGCCGCGAAATCAACGTCCCCAGATGGGCAGGAGCGTTGACAGCGAAGATGTCCTATGCTATTCTGAAATCAGAATACACTGGGGCCCCGCACACAGTTCCCGACCGAAAAAAGGAGATATGAAAATGAGAAAAAACGCAAATTACGCCGCGCTGATCCTTTCGCTGCTGATGCTCCTAAGTCTGACGGCCTGCGGCAACAAGGACACGAACACCGTTCCCTACACCCCCGGCACGACGGTGGGCACCACCTACACCAACGAGTATTTCGGCTTCAACGTCACTCTGGACGAGAGCTCCGGCTGGACCTTCTACACCAGCGAGCAGCTGGCGCAGCTAATCGGCCAATCATCTGAAGTATTAGACAACAGCGAAACCGTTACCGAGTCGCTGGAGCGCAGCAAGGACGCTATGGAGATGTTTGCTATACGCACCGACAACGCCAACCTTAGCGTTATGGTGGAGAACCTGGGTGCCGCCAACGGCGCAAAATACGACGAAAGCACCTATGTGGACACCGCCCTAACCAACCTGGCCCAAAAGCTGACCAATGCAGGGCATACAAATGTGAGCACGAAGAAAACCACTCTGACTTTCGCCGGCGAGGAGCATTACGGCATTATTATCAATACCGAGGTGCAAGGTGTGTCTATGGAGCAGACCATGGTCTGCGTGAAGGTGGGCGACTATGTGGCCATTGTGACCGCTGTCAGCGGTTTGGACGAAAGCAGTACCGACTTGCTGGCCGTATTCAAGAGCTTGTGAGCGTTTGAAAACGAAAATACACTCCGCGTACCGGGCAGGAAAGCTGCCGGAGGCGGGGTGTGTTTTTTTAGGGATATTGATAGAATAGCTAATGGGGTTCCGTTCCCCTTGCAGGGGCGGACGATCCTGCCCCGCCCGGCTCCGGCGAACCACACCCATCTTCCCCCTTTCCTTCCCCTTCCCCCCTTGCATTTCTCCTCATTTTGCGGCATACTGGGAATAATCCATCTTATCTTAAAGGAGTTTTCGCCATGGAAACCGTGAAGTTATATTATGAAAATGCGTTTTTGCGGGAATTTGACGGAGTGGTGGTCGATTGCCGTCCCCAGGGCAAAAAATGGCTGGTCATCCTGGACCAAACCGCCTTCTACCCCGAGGGAGGCGGCCAGCCTGCCGACCATGGGATTTTAGGCGGCGCCAAGGTCACCGATGTCCACGAGCAGGACGGGGTGATTCTCCACACCTGCGACCGGGCCCTGCCCGAGGGCGAGACCGTCCACGGGGAGATCGACTGGCCCCGGCGCTTTGACCACATGCAGCAGCACTCCGGTGAGCATATCGTCAGCGGAATGCTCTGCGCCGCCTATAACTGCGACAACACCGGCTTTCACCTGGGGGAGGGCTCCGTCATCATCGACTACAACGCCGACATTCCCTGGGAGGGAGTGCTGGACATTGAGACCCGGGCCAATCGCTATATCTGGGAAAACCATTCCCTGGTGACCCTCTATCCCACCGCCCAGGAGCTGGCCGCCCTCCCCTACCGCAGCAAGAAGGAGCTGACCGGCCAGGTGCGCATTACCCAATTTCCCGGGGCCGATATGTGCGCCTGCTGCGGAACCCATGTGTCCCGATCCGGCCAGGTGGGGCTGGTGAAATTCATCGGCTGGCAGAAATTCCGGGACGGCGTGCGCCTGGAGCTGCTGTGCGGCCAGCGGGCGCTGGAGTACCTCTCCCTAAGCTGGCAGCAAAACAGCGCCGTGGGCCGGGAGCTATCCGTGAAGCCCGACAAGACCGCCCAGGCCGTGGAGCGGCTGCTGGGCGAGGTGCAGAGCCTGAAGGCCCGGTGCGCCGGGCTGGAGGAGGCGGAGTTCCATCGCCTGGCAGAGGAGCACCGGGGCGCAGGGAATGTGCTGCTGGTGCAGCCGTCCATGGAGCCGGACAGCGTGCGCCGGCTGTGCGACGCCGTGAGCCGCACCTGCAGCGGCCGGTGTGCCGTGTTTGCCGGGACAGACGGCGGATACAAATACGCCGTCATCCACCCGGAGCAGGACATCACGCCCTTTATGAAAGCCATGAATGCCGCCCTCCGTGGCCGGGGCGGCGGACGGGACGGCTTTGCCCAGGGCAGCGCCGCCTGTACGGAGGAGGAAATTCGCCGTTTTTGGGCAGAAAATACATAAAATACGAAAAACGGCCGAAATATATCCTATTTTTGGACTATTTCGGTCTTTTCTTTTCATTGAAAGGATGTTATACTATTTTGACGTGAATCAAAATAAGAGGTAAGCTATGCAAAACGAGAACAAGCTGGGCGTCATGCCCATTAAAAAACTGATTTGGAATATGTCGCTGCCCATCATCATTTCCATGCTGGTGCAGGCGCTGTATAACATTGTGGACAGCGTGTTCGTCTCCTGGGTCAGCGAGGCATCTTTGACCGCCGTGTCCCTGGCGTTTCCGGCGCAGAACCTGATGATTTCCCTGGCCGCGGGCACCGCCGTGGGCGTCAATGCCCTCATGGGCCGGGCCCTGGGTGCCAAGGATCAAAAGCGGGCGGACACCGTGGCTATGAACGGCCTGTTTTTGGCCCTGGTGGGCTTTGCGCTGTGCGCGGTGCTGGGGCTGACGCTTTCGGACTTCTACTTCCGCAGTCAGACGGATGTGGAGGAGATCATCCAGATGGGCAACCAGTATCTGATGATCGTCATGGGCGCGTCCTTTGGCGCCTTCGGCCAAATGATGCTGGAGCGGCTGCTCCAGGGTACCGGACACAGCATTCTATCCATGTATACCCAGGGCGCCGGCGCCATTATTAACATCATTCTGGACCCCATTTTCATCTTCGTATTCAAGATGGGCGTGGCGGGCGCGGCCGTTGCCACCGTCATCGGGCAGATTTTTGCCTGCGTCTTCGCCCTGGTGCTGAACCTGAAGAAAAACCCGGAGCTTCACCTGGTGTTCCGGGGCTTCCGGCCCAACTGGCGCATCATCGGCAGTATTTACGCCATCGGCCTGCCGTCGGTAGTGATGATGGCCATCGGCTCGGTGATGACCTTCCTCATGAACAAGATCCTCATCACCTATCACTCCGCCCGGGAGACCGCCGCCACAGCCTTCGGCATCTACTTCAAGCTCAACAGCTTTGTGTTCATGCCCGTGTTCGGCCTGAATAACGGCGTTATTCCCATCATCGCCTATAACTACGGTGCCCAGCAGCGCCGCCGCATGATCGAGACCGTCAAGCGCAGCACCGTCTATGCCTCCTGTGTGATGATTTTGGGCATGGTGATCTTCCAGCTCTTCCCCGGCCCCCTGCTGAAAATTTTCAAGGCCACGGACACCATGATGTCCGTGGGCATCCCAGCCCTGCGGATCATATCCCTGAGCTTTTGCATGGCCGGGGCGTGCATTGCCTTGGGCGGCTGCTTCCAGGCATTGGGTAAGTCCATGTATTCGCTGATCGTGTCCTTCATCCGCCAGCTGGTGCTGCTGATCCCCGTGGCCTTCGTCCTGGCGCAGATCGGCCACAGCATGGGCAACGACAACCTGGTCTGGTGGTGCTATCCCATTGCAGAGATATTCTCTCTGCTCGTTTCGCTGCTGTGCTTCCGCCGGCTGCACCGCACCCTCATCTCCAAGCTGCCCGAGGACGGCCCGGCCTCCTGTGCCGGGGATCCTTCCATGTGAGCTTTAGTCCGCACAGCTGTAAAATCGCAGATCGCCGCGCCGGTATACATGCCGGTGCGGCGATGGTTTTTTTTGGCCGAAGCTCAAGTATCCCAGCCCACTCACTCTGCATCCCATGCAAGCCCTGCCACTGCGCACCGGTGCGGCGATCCGCAATCCCCATCCATGCGCAAATCCAACATACGCCTCCCACTGACATACCCTCGCCCTCCCATAAAAGAAATGCAAAGCCGCCGCTTCTGGAGTAAGCGGCGGCTTTGCATTAAAAGGGGAAAGGGAAGAATATGCTTGGAAAAGAAAAGGTAAATCTTAATTCATTACTTGCCTGTTGCAGCAGACACAACACCCACGATTACCAAGATACCGGCCAAAGCGGCCAAAATAATGTTCAATACCATAGTTCTGACCTCCTATTTCGATTTTTGATTTTCGTAAGTTTACTGGTTGATTTTATATTAGCAGAAACTTAGCAATATGTAAAACGAATCTTATTCATCACTTCCATGAAATTTTGTTGTGCCTGCAAGCAAACTGTGTTACACTGGGGGTGTAAAGGAGGGCGAGGCACATGAACATGGGAAAATATCAGGTGTTTTTGCGGGTAGCCGCCTGCGGCGGCTTCACTCGGGCGGCGGAGGAGCTGCATTTCACGCAATCCGGCGTCAGCCACACCATCGCGACCCTGGAATCGGAGCTGGGGGTGCCGCTGTTCGTGCGCAACCGGAGCGGCGTGACCCTCACGGCGGACGGCCGGGCGCTGCTGCCCTACATACAGACCCTGTGCGACGACGCCCTCCGGCTGGAGCAAAAGGCCGCCGACCTCCGGGGCATGGAGACCGGCCTGGTGCGGGTGGCCACCTTCAACAGTGTATCCGTGCAGTGGCTGCCGTATCTGCTGAAATCCTTCCGGGCAGAGCACCCGCACATTGAGTTTGAGCTGCTGCCCTTTGTGGAAAATGCGGAGCTGGAGGAGGCGGTGCTCAGCGGCCAGGCGGATTGCTGCTTCGTCAGCCTGCCCACAACCCAAGCCCTGGACACCTGGCTGCTGCACCGGGACCAGTGGCAGGTCATTGTTTCCTATGGCCATCCCCTGGCCGGGCGGGACCCCTTCCCCTTAGAGGCTCTATCCACAGAGCCGTTTATCTATCTGCAGGAGGGGGATGACTACGAGGTGCAGGCCGTGCTGGACCGCCTGCAGGTGCGGCCCAACATCCAGTATATCCTGCGGGATGACCTGTCCATCCTGGCCATGGTGTCCAACAATTTGGGCATCAGCATCATGCCGGAGCTGGAGCTGGAGCACTGCCCCTACCCCCTGGTGGCCTGCCCCCTGCCCCAGACGTTTTACCGGAACATCGGCATCGGAGTAAAGGACAAGACCGCCCTTTCCCTGTCTACCCGGCGGTTTGTGGAGCACACCCGCCGCTGGGTGGCCAGCCATTATGGCCAGTGAGCAGCTGAGGCAGATAGCAAGCCAAATTACACTTCCCCGTCAAAAAAGAAACCGCCACCCTCACGGTGGCGGTTTCTACGATACCTTAATTTCACTTCATTAGGGCCAACCGCTTGCGGCAGCACCCTTTCTTTGCGCATGATAGCAGAAGTATCCGTCCTGTCAAATATGGGTACAGTGGCGGTGCGGATTTTTCCAGCCTTACTTATAGTAGTCCGTCTCCTCCTCCAGCGCCATAGGCAGACCGTTGTGATACACGGGGATGGTGGTGAACTTGAAACGGCTGGCCCTGTGCTTCCGGTCGATCTGCTCCTTGATCTCCGGGTCGCACACACCCCGGCGTACATATTCGTTCACGGCGTGGTAGGTAAAGCCCAGGTTATCCTCGTCCGTGAGGCCGGTGAGCCCGTCAGAGGGCGGCTTCTGCAGAAAATGCTCCGGCAGCCCCAGGGCCCGGCCCAGGGCAATGACCTCCTCGGTGGTATACATGCCCAGGGGGGAGAAGGCCCCGGCGCTGTCGCCATAAATGGTGCAGTAGCCCACCCAATCCTCAGAGAGGTTGGAGGTGTTGATCACCGTGCCGCCGGGCAAGCTCTGTGCCACGGCGTAGAGGGTGGACATGCGGATGCGGGAGGGCAGATTCACCGTAGTCTGGCGGCTGGGCGTAAACCCCGCCTTCTCCATCTCGGTCAGGACGCCCTGCACCGCACCCTGAATGTTGATGGTGCAGTGGGGGATCTGAAGGTGCTCCACCAGGGCCTGTGAAAAGTCAATATCCGGCTGCACACCGTTGGGCATGAGCACACCATAGACATTCTCCCGGCCATAGGCCGCCACAGCCAGGGCCGCCACGGTGGAGCTGTCCTTGCCGCCGGAGATGCCGATGACCGCGGTCTTGCCGTGGCAGCTTTGCAACATTTCATTCATCCATTCCAGTAGGCCAGCCAACTGCATGTGGGGATTAAAATCCATAAAAATGCGCCTCCCTATACTATTAATGGGGCTATTGTACGGCATCGGACGGCAAATTGCAAGCGGCTGTGAAATTTTCTGCATAAATGTCGCGCCAAAAAGGCTTACAGGAAAGTCCATTAGGAGCTTTTGTCAAATACAGGAAAGCCCCCCAGCTTTAAACTGGGGGGCTTTCCTGTTGTGTGTTAGGAGAGAGAGAAAATCACTTAAGGAAAGGTTCTTTGTATGCTCATATACTACTTTGTAAATATGGCAAAACAATAAATTCCCGGTGAACAAATTGTGAACAATTTCTCAATGTTTCCGGCTCTCGGCCACAGCCAGCTGGTCGCAGCGATTATTTTTGGCGTTGGAGGCGTGACCCTTGACCCAGTGATACCGGACCTCATGCCGGGCGATAAGAGGGAGCAGCTGCTCCCAGAGGTCCACGTTCAGGGCGGGCTTTTTATCGCTCTTGACCCAGCCCTTTTTCTGCCAGCCATAGACCCAGCCCTTGGACAAGGCATCAATAACATACTTGCTGTCGCTGTAAAGCTCTACTACGCAGGGCTCCTTCAAAAGCGACAGAGCCTCGATGACACCGGTGAGCTCCATGCGGTTGTTAGTGGTCTCCGCCGCACCGCCGGAAATCTCCTTTTCCACGCCGTTCCACTCCAAAATGGCCCCCCAGCCCCCGGGACCGGGATTGCCAGAGCAAGCGCCGTCAGTGTAAATAGTTACTGTTTTCATAATAGCTCCTTGGAAATTAACTTGCCTCGGCTCATGATGCATCTATTGGACGGCGCTTGCTTGTCATGTTCTGCGGTTGCCCCGAAGGGGCGAGCAGAACCGACATCCCGCATAAAACCGCATTGCGGTTTTTATGCCCGTCGGTGTAAATGGGTACTGTTTTCATAATAGCTCCTTGGAAATTAACTTGCCTCGGCTCATGATGCATC
>ERZ773229.241-NODE-241-length-57943-cov-4.701493_pt1 | contig 57943 bp, 93 predicted proteins | sample MGYA00580992_ERZ773229 | MGnify/ENA primary metagenome ERZ773229 (study PRJEB29015, sample SAMEA2737795) | human gut metagenome | biome: human gut; feature: human-associated habitat; material: faeces | place: China | collected 2012 ... | reverse complement strand
GCGCCGAGTGCCATGCGGAGCATCTTGACGACCCACGCCTTGCGCTCTGCGCCGCGTTTCGTCCCCTGAATCTCCTGCTCTGCCCGCTCGATGAGGTCCAGCACCAGCGGCTTTACCGCTGCGCCATAGCCCAGCCGGATGCAGCCCAGGGCGTAAAAGATAAAGCCTCCCAGCATCAGCACAGCCGCCACCGGGGCAGGGATAAGGTCAAAAAGCTTAGTTGCCAGTGCTTCCATGATTGGTCACTCCTTTTAACAGATAGTTGTCGATGTCGGTGCGGCTCTTTTGCATCCCCTCGCGGTTGTTGCCGGAGAGCTGGGCGTCCAGCAGATTGCGCACCCCGTCGAGGGTCAAACGGCTCACTTCGTCGATTTCGTCAAAGCGGCGCAGATCGCGGGCAAGAGCCTGCGTGTGCTGAAACTGGACCTGCTCCAAGGTGCCGATGCGCTTGTCCATCTCATCCATCCGCTTGTTCTGCACGTTGTCCGGCTCCTGCGCCTTTTTGATGTACTTGTGGATGATTTCCAGCACCTTGTCAATCGTGATGGCTGCAGCACACAGGCTGCCCAGGATGCCAAGCACCCACAGCAAAGCTTCTTTTTCGGTCATTTGCCCTCCCGGAGACGGGTCAGGCCCTTCTTTTCGATGATTTTCGGGTAGTTGAGGGTGGTCACGTTGAGGTCAACGTTGCCGGAGATGCCAGGCACACTGCCCTTGCTGGTGTGCTGGTGGGCGTTGTAGTTAAACGTCACGTTGGGGGGCTCGCCGGTGTAGTCGGCCAGCCAGACGTCCCACCGAGAGGACAGCCGAGCCATGTCCAGCTCGTACTTGTAACCGGTGTAGGTGTACAGTTGGGCATAAAAGCCCATCTGCTCCACCTCGTGCAGGGCGTAGGCGGTCAGGTCGGTCAGGCTCTGCTTGTCCAGACTGGTGAGCCGGTTGTCTTCCACGTCCACCGCCACCGGCAGGGTCAGCTCCTTGCCGTACACCGCCTGCCGCAGCAGGGCAAGCTCTGCATCTGCCATCGCCTCGCTGGTGGCGTAGGTGTAGTAGTAGACGCCCACGTCCAGCCCGGCAGCCCGGGCGTTGCGGTAGTTGGTCTCAAAGGTCGGGTCGATATAAAGGCCGTCCGACCGCTCGGAGAGCTTGTGATTGGTGCTCACGGTCTTGAGCATCGCTCCCTTGTAACCCGCCGCTGCCACCTGCGCCCAGTCGATAAGGCCCTGATACCGGCTCACGTCGATGTACCGGTAGGGCGGGTCGCCCTCCCAGCCAGTGACGGCCTCTGCCTTGGGGGCTTGGGGCGTAGGCTCAGGTTCGCCGGTATCCCGCTCGTCCCCCGGGCCAAAGATGGCCCGCACCAGCTTTTCCAGCAGCTCCAGCAGTTTATCCATTGTAGTAGTCCTCCCCTGTGATCTCCTTGTACCGCTCTGCGATAATTTTCCCCTTGGTCACCCGCTTTGCCAACTCTGCTTTCACCCCAGCGCGGCGGCTTGCGGGCATCTCTGCCCATGTCTTAGTACCTGCGACCAGTCTGTTTGCCCAAATTTTGTCCATTTTGATGTCCTCCTTACTTGTTGACGGCGGCATCCAGCTCGCACAGGGCGTCCTCGATAGCCGCCAGCCGCTCATCGGTCGCCGCGTCCTGCTCGCACAGGGCGTCTTCCATCTCCGCGACGCTCTTCGCCGCAGCGTCTTTGCTTTCTTCCGAAGAGGTTGCGGCTAATTCAGCAGCGTCTTTTGCGGTTAACGCAACGGTTGCGGCGGCTTCTGCCTTTTCCCTTGCAATGTCAGCCCCTGCAACATCACTCAGAGTGTTGAGGGTGTTGGCGTTCATTGGAGTACCCTCGACAACAGGTTCATCATTACGAATTAAAGTGATGATTTCTGATGTGCCATCAGATTTTATCATAGTCCAGCGCCCGGGATATTTTGCCTTTCGGTCAACAAAGCGCATAATAGGATTCACCTCCGCATATTGTGTCTGAACAATAAAGCAAGTGGTCCTTTGCCATCGCTTCAATATCAGACAAAACTTTTTCTATTTGATTGATAATCGCAAAATGATAACTCAGCGCCTCGGGAGTTTCCGGGGTAAAACTATTGCCACTGCATTTGGAACGAATGGCTTTCACGTTATCAATCCACCGAGTGGCATCCGCAATGGTCAGATAATCATTGATTGTCCAACCAGCTTCCACAGGCACAGTTAAACCGACCGTTCCTGAAAAAATAAGCTTGCTGTCGTCGCCGTAATAGGCGCTTCCATTTGTAATGTTGACGTAGTCATTTGCGACGACCCAAGAGGGCTCGACAGATGGCGGGTAGAAGTTGTTGGAGGCGGCGAAATAGAGCTGGTACTCGACGCCCTTTTCCAGCGCGATGCTGCCCATGTCCAGCACTACATCGTTGTAGCCGCGGACAAGGTCGATGGACTTGTCTGCCAGGGCGGTCGTGGAGCCGTACTTGCGCAGGACGGTGCGCATCGTGCCCGGCACATAGCCCTTGACGCGAAATTTGAGTGTATTGAGTGCAAGCCCGTCTTTTTTCACTGTCAGCGGCATAAAGAACTCGGACTTGGCGGGATAAGTGTCCCATGCGGGGATGTCGCCGTCTGAGTTTCTCGCTGTAACGACTTCCACTTTTTTTTGAACGATTCTTGCGGAATAATCCGCGCCAACGATTTCGGCGAGTTCTTCGATTCCGTTTTCAATGCGGTTGTAATCCGTATAGCTCAGAGCGCCCTTCATGCCTGCGGCCCACTCGGACCGTTCTTCCCCTGTCCATGTGCCGGTTCTGGCTTTGGCTGTTAGCTCTTTTACGCGATCAACATCCGCCTGTGTGCGGTCTGTAATCCATGTTGCCATATTTCACCTCTTAAAAAATCAGTTTGCCGTCAGCGTCAATAGCGAGAGACTTTGGAACGGTAAATGCAGGGTGAACAACATTATCATACTTACGGGGGGAATCGTCATTCGTAGCGTAAGAAATCGTCTCTGCGTTGGTATTCACTTGTAACGTAGAATCATACACGGCGCATGCGTCTACAAGTTTGCTTACCAACAGCGGCCGCCAGTACTTATTTGCGCTTGAACTTGTGCCAGCAATATCACGAAGCATCTGAAGCGAGTACAGGTAAGGAGTTCTCGTCCAAATAGATCGTCCTCTGCTGGAGCCCTCCATGTCAGAGGCAAGCATCGTTTTCAGGATTCCAGATGCATTTTGCAGGGGAGTACCCTCGTTGTGCTTATAGCTTGGGCTACTAGTTGTCCAATTCGGGGCATCAGAACCTTCCGTGTCATACCCGAACTCGTGGTAAGAAAGCAGGAAAATGCTTTTCGCCATCGTGGCTATTTTGCTACTGCCAGAATTGCAATAAGAGTCAGAAAAGCCAGGAGTATAATAGATGGTCGTCTTATCAATAGCTTGCTTCTGGGCGGAGCTGAACGCGTTGAAGTACTCTCCGTTGAGCCAGCTGTTTACGCTGCTGCTGGCGTAAGTAGACCATGTAGAGCTCCAAGCCATGATAGCCGCGTAGTGTTTTCGAACCAGAAGAGTTCGCCCGGCTCCATTCAGCTCGCTTTCGTAGTCATGCTTTGCAACGATGAACTCGGCCACGTTGCTGCCTTCATCCATAAGGACGGTGCCGCCCTCTGCAACATCAAACAAGTTGTACGATGTTGTAATGAAAGAGCATTTTGCGGAGACATTGCCTGCAGAGGCTGTGACAACAGCCTTACCCGGAGAATTCCACTTGACTTGGCAGGTAGATTTTCCTTCTGCATTTGTCAGAACGTGAAGGGAAACGATTCCTTCGGGAGAAGCGGCCCAGTTGATTTTAGGAGAGTCAATAGAGGCAGGGGAGAGGGTGGCAGACAAAATAACGGACTCGCCCCAATCGAGCTGTTCGCTGGTATGGTCAAGAGACATAGCCTGAGCATCTGCCATCATGTACCCCTCTACAGTACCTTTGAAACACCCATTGAAAGTGTACTTTACATTGGTCGCCAGCAAGACAGCATCGTAATTGAACTGATGGTGAATCTTTACCATATCAAGGGCGTCAATAGTAGGGCTTGCCCGATATGTGAGAGAAGCCTTGCGGCGGTTGGAAAGGACTCCATAAGACTCCGTAAGGGCATTCCTGGATTTTGCAAGGATGTCCTTTGTGAGCATAACATTGCTCAGAGTCTGGCTCACGCCTTTACCCGAAGGATTTTCAGGATAAGCGTAGATGGCATTTCCTACGATAGTCACTACGTTAAGCATATTCTGGGCAAAGGTGATTTCCGGCCAAGAATAATTGTTCAGTACGGGAATGTCCAACATGGGGTTGGAGGCATCGGAGCCGTAGACTCGGTTGATTTTTATCACGCCATCACGAGTCTGGTACAAAGCCATTCCAGCCGCATTGGCCGCAAGCTGCAAAATATCGGAATTGTGATAAGTAGACCCATCGCTTGTAATGTCGGTGGAGTAATCTTTCAGTTCATCCGAAATATCGAAGGTAATTTCATCCGCTTCCAACAGCTCCAAAGCGTCGTAGCACATCTCATAGAGCGTGCCGTATTTTCTTCCGGTGTACTTCGTGCTGGATAGATACAGGAAAGCGTCTCGCGCCTGAAAGGACGCTTCAATGCTGTTAGCAGGGACGCTCCACTCCGACAGGAAGAACATTCCTCCGCTCACCCATTCGGTCTTCCCGTCAACATCCATTCCATAACGAACAGTGACAGGCTGGCGCTCATAGATGTACTTATAAATCCCTTGAGGGTTCACAGAGTCCCATGTGCGGTCGCTGTTATCCAAACTAAAGGAAATCGAGTCCTGAGAAAGCTGCCCGGAAATAGGGTCTCTTGCAGAAGAATGGCTGTAGGACAAGATTTTAGTCTTGTCGAACACCAGATACCTGCCGATTTTCACTTGTTCTACCCTTACTCGGCGGTTAGGAAGACACCACTTTAGAACTTCAATCTCTACGGCATCAAACCCGGAAAGTTCAGCCTCAACATCGGAACGGACAGATTTGTTCCCGTTCACGGTCACAGTTTTTAGCTTGCTAGTTCCAAGGTATGCGCTGACCGAAAAATCCGTAGCGTACTCCCCGAATACTGTAGACCAGCAAATCGAAACGCCAGGAACGGAGGACTTGTTTTCACTTGGAAGTTCAAGCCGGATAACAGGATGGTTTGAATCGTCAAAAATCTCGGCACTCAAAAAACCAGTAGTTCCATACGGAGGAGAAGAAGGAACAATGTCACAGCTTCCATCAAGGACAGTGAGATTGGGCTCTCCTGTGGAATACCTCGAAATGGAAGCGTTATCGGAAAGTGCAATATTGTGAAAGGTGGAGAACGGGGCTGCCGATGACGTGACGATGGTAGCTTTTTTGTTGATACCCGGCTCAGTAATTCCACAGGTAATCTCTACAAAAGATTCCGGGACGAGGGTTTCGTTAAATTTTTCTTTCCACTTATCGGAGACTTCAACCATGTGTCATACCTCCACAAGAGAAAGTTTGCACCCTGTCCATCCCATCACGCCACCGGTTTTCGGCCCTCTACGCCACATACCGCCGGTGCGGTCGGAGACATACATCTGACGGGTGGTATAACCGGCTGTGGTTTGATTGTAAAACTTAACGGTGCAGTAAAAATTTGTAGTGAAAAGGCTCAAGATGTCGGCCCACTGCCGCGCGGTAAGGTAGTTCCATGACATGGAGACCTTTGCCACATCATGCCGCACGACAGCGCCAACAACTTTGCCCTGAACATTTCGCCCAGAGTCCACGATCGTGCTGGTAGTTCCCTCATAAGAGGATGGTTCCGGCAGCTCTACGCCATTCACCGTAACCAGTGCAGGAATATTGGCCATCTGAACCATCCTTTCTTAGTAAGAGTAAACTTCAGTACCCATAATGGACATGCCGCGTTCTTTCTGCGTTTTTTCAACAGAAGCAGTGAGCTGCTTGCCATCAAGGTAAACTTTCACGTCCCTGCCATCAGAAATTTCCTCTCCGTAGCGCTGCCATATATCGAGGAATGCATTGTAGCAGCCGTTGTACACAGCATCTCTCATCTCTTCGGAGTTTCCACTTGCGGCAGAATAGGTGCCACTATACGAACCAGACCCATAGGTAGAGTCATAACTAGATGTGCCAGCATACTGAGAGCTGTCGCTATAGTTAGAACGGCTGATACTGCCAATAATGCCTGCAATGGCAGCGGCAATCGCCACGCCACCGGCAACCATCGCAAAGCCAGTAGGAATGCCAAGCACAGACAACGTGCCACCGATTGCTTCCAGCATGGCGGTAAAAGCGCCACCAATCGTAGTAATCAAACCAGCTACACCAGCAAGCATCTTCGGGAACTGGCTCAATAAGCCACCAGACAAGCCTTTACTGATTGCAAGCGCTGCGGTCGAGAGCGGAGTCTTCGATTTAGTGAACACGCTGGTAATGTTCTCGACCATCTTTGCCGTATTTTCTGTGGCAGCGCCAAAATTCTGAGTCAGTGCGCTTACCAGATTTTTGCCAATGGTAGCGGCTGTATTCAGCAGAGAAGAAGCTTGGCTTTTCAGTTCTTTGCTCAGCCTGCCAAGCAAATCGCTTGCAGCGGACTTGACGCGTTTACGCTGCTCATCGCCCATAGCGCCCCAAATACCAGCTGCAATGGTAGTGCCGACTGTTTTCCAATCCCCACTCTGTGCAGCCTGAATGAAAGTTTGCACCGTACCGAAGAAGTTGGTTTTGAGGTTGTTATCGAGTTCGGCCCACTTAGAGTCTAGCCCGGAAATGATGCCGTTGACGTAGCTTGTGCCGCAGTCAATGCCGTAGTTCGCCATCTCTTCGCCCTTGAGCTTGGTGGTGTCTACGAGTTTATTCATAGCATCGTTGACATAACCGAGAGCGCCAGTGATGCCGTTTGCAAGGCCTTGAACGACATAAACGCCGATTTGGTGAAACACTTGCGAAGGAGAATGAATCTCAAGCGCATCTTTGAAGCCATTGACAAAACCATCAGTGAAGCTCTTAATACCATTTGTAACGGTACTCCATGCGTCTTTTAAGCCGTTGATTAGGCCGTCCCAGATGAATTTGCCAAGTTTTCTTAATTCGTCAGGAAGCTTTTTGAACTCATCGACAATAGACGAAACGATTTTAGGAATTTCAATAACAACGAAAGCCACCATACGCTCCCGCCATTTAGAAATAACATCAAGAGCTTTGAGAATTGCAGTCCAAATATTTCCCGGCAGTTCTTCAAAAAACTTAACAACAGACGAAACGATTTTTGGAACTTCGGTTGTTACAGTAACGACCATGTTTCCAACCCACTCCCCGATTTTGCCGACGACAAAGCCAAGGGCATAGCCGATTTTTTCAGGAAGAGAGCTGAACCACTCGCCAATGCTGTTTATGATGTTCCCAACCTTTCCAGGAAGAGAAGTCATAAAATCAATGGCCGCATTCCACTTGGTAACGATAATTTGCTTGATGGCTTCAATGCGCTGCTCAAAAACATTTTCGACATAATGCATTTTAATGTCGGCTTCTGCGGCAGCATCTGTTTTTTCGCCGCTCTCTTTAGCGCCCCATTTAATACCAGCCCAGTGAAGAGCAAGGCCAATACCGACACCAACAGCAGCAACGGCTCCAGCAACAGGAAGGCTTGCGCCAACAAGCAATGCAACGCCAGCGCCAGCAACGCCACCAAAAATTCCCATCAAAGCAGTGATGATGGTGTCAAGAACGGGAAATTCTTTCAGCTTTTCACCAAGCGAGAATGTAATTCCCGCAAAGGTAATAAGACCTGCAAGACCGATAGAAAGCGTTGCGGCTGTACCAGCGGCTGCTCCAAGATTGGTGAGCAGTGTGATACCAGTAATAGAACCGAATGCCGTTGTTAAAGCAGCCTGAATCCATGTGCTTGCATCGCCAAGATTGGCTTCGCCAGTACCAAGTGCATAAGTAAGACCTGCAAGGCTCGCCACAAAAGCGATGCCCATGCCAAGCGTAACGCCATCCGCGCCCATTGTGCGCCAAAGAACAAAAGAGCCAAACGCAGCAGACACCACTTCGCCTAAAAGCTCAAGAGGATTTCCACTAGATGCGTAGCCTTTTGCAGAACTGAATACTAACGATGCTTCGACAACAACTGTTGCAATCGAAAGAGCCAACTTTTGCAAATCCGTCATTTTAGAAATTGCTGTTGCAATGTCCGTCAGGAAATTGGTGATTTTCCACAATGCGAGTGCAGCAGAAATAGCGCCAATAACCGGCAGCATATCTTTGATTTTCTGCTTTATAGCGTCAATCTGCTTTGCAAACTCTTCATTGTACTGCTTGAACATATCGTAGCCGGACAGGTCTACATCGCCCAAGATGTTGCCAGCAGATGCGCCACTGCCAGAGCCGGAACTTCCCTGTGTGGGGTCAATGATGTTCAGTTCATCAAAGCCCATCGTGTAGTCCTTGAGGGCTTTGGCGGCTTTCTTTGTCGAATCGGCTGTATCATCCATTGCGTCACCAATGCCACCAACGCTATCAGCGCTCTTAGTGAAATCAGTGAACACGACCTTCACACCCATCAGCTTTGCCACCCATTCAACGAACTCTCGAATGAGCTGAACCGCGGCAATCAGCGGGGGCAAAATGGATTTCAGGGCAGGATAGAGCAGAGAGCCAACAGACTTCGCCAGCATATCCAGCTGAGCTTTCAGAATTTTAATCTGGTTCGCAGGGCTTTGGATGGTCTGTGCAAGGTTGCCCTGCACGTTGGCAGTCTGCTTCATAATGGCAATGTAACGCAGAACTGCCTTATCTGCCTGAGACAGGCTAGAAACCTGTTTGTTAAAGCCCAAAGCGAGGAGTTCCTGCTGTAACCGTGCCTGAGTCAGGTCGATGCCCAAACGGCGAATAGGCTCAATCTCACCAGAGATTGCGGAAGACATTGCGGTAAAGGTTTCTGCAACATTTTTGTTCCAGTAGGATGCCTCGTCATAGGCAAGTTGGGTCAGGTTCTTGGACAGAACGTATGCTTTATCGCTTGCCAAACCAAACGAAGTTCCCAAGCTCTGGATGGTAGCCATGTAGGTCATCGCTTTGGTTGGGTCAACGCCAAGCAAGCCCTGCATCTTGCTAATGAGCGTATCAGCTTCACCGCTCAAATTGCCCATAGCATTATGAAACAGGTCTGTTGCTTCATAGAAGTCATTGAACTTCGCAACAGCGTTGCCAAGATAATCAGCAATGGCTTTCAGCGATACCAGCTTTGCCATGTTCCGCATAAAGCCGTTCATCTGATTGGACAGGCTGAGATAGCTCTTGCGCTGCCTTTCGTTGGCAGCGGTCACACGGTTAGCCTGTGTCACAACCTTGCTCAACTGCGAAGGGAGCTTTGCAAACGCGTTGCCCACCTTGTCAAGCTGAGATGCAAGGGGAGTAATGGCAGTGGAAATCTTCTGGCAAGAACTTGCAAAAGAATCAAGGTCTGTCGATTTTAGCTTGTCGGTCAGGTCAGGAACCTTTCCAATCGCATTAAAAGCACTGCCAAGAGCTTTAAGGCTCGATGCGTCCAGAATTGACAGCGGAGCCAAAGCGTTACTGAGCTGAGTAATGCTTCCAGACATGGAGTAAAAGTCCACGCCGTTCAAGCCAGACACAGCCGCAGGAATCTTCTTGATTGCGTTCACGACCGTGTTGATGCTCTTTGTGCTTGCGGTCGTATTGACGTTGGAAAGCCCATTCAAAAAGCTGGTAATTTTGTCCAGCCCGGACATTCCAGCGGATGCCTGTTTCAGCGTCGCAATGGAACTAGCCAGCTTATCAAGGCTGTTCACAACCTTCGTGACATTGCCCTTTGTGCGCAAATTAGAAATGGCGGCAGTGAGCTTGTCGATATTAAGCTCTGCGCCCTGCGATTCCGCAGAGATTTCTACGGATAAGCTCGTAATATCAACATCAGCCATCACTACCACCATCACTTTCCATCATAGAGAGCATCATTCTCTTGATTCGCTCCTGCGCCTCAACTGCGCGTTGGTATTCATACTCGTCTTTCTCCTTTTGGGTAAGAGGAATCGGCCTATCCATGTACTTGATGGGGCTAGACCCTTTCTTACGGAACATATTGCCAACCGTAGAGGAAAGCGCAGATGCCATGTAAAAGCCATTTCTCCACGCTTCTGCGTTGGCTCTGCGTTCCCGCAGTTCCTCTGCGTCACGGTAGATCTTCGCCAGCCAGACATCGCCGTACCAGAACTGGTCATAGGTCATGCCGATGGAGATGTAATAGGCTTCTACATCGTGGAACAGCTTGGAAAAGGAGAACAGCTCCCCCTCTCCGTCTGTTTCTTGAGATTGTGCAGTTACACAATCTCCCACGTTGCGTTTTTTGCGGTCTTGTCCTCAGTGTCAGTTGCCAGCAGGGACTTGGAAGCGTCCATGAACATCTCAAGCAGAATGCCCATCAGGTCTTCCTTATCCTCGATGTGCTGGAACATCTCATCCACGACCTTGCGCTTAATACCCTTGTTCCGCGCGATGAAAGCGCCGTAGAACAGAGCACGGGAGTTTGACAGCAGATTGGTCATCTGGGTGTACTGGCCAATCTGAAAGCCTGCGCGTTCGGTGGCTTCCACGCTGTCACGGGTGAAAGTCAGCTCGTAAGTGTTCTTGCCATCGGGGGAATGAAAATTGATAACCTTAGCAGCCATAATAAATGCTCTCCTTTATAAATAGGGGCAGAACCAAATCCGTTGTTCAGTTCTGCCCGGTTTGATTGATTTGATTAAGATGTATTAGGAAACGTTAAGGGAAACCGTTTCAGCCCATTTGGGTTTGCTCAGGAAAATAATGTTGATGGGGAACTCCAACGGTTCATCAACGCCTGCGCCGGACATACCGCACTGGTGCATACCATCCCAAGTAAACCCAGAGCCATCAGAGAACTTCAGAGCATAATGATGCGTTGCATTGAGTTCGCCGTCCGAATCCTTGTAGCCACGCTCGGTAACGGCGGCGTAATCCGTTTTGTTGTAGAATGCGGTAAATGGCTTAAGATCAGACTGGTTGATGCCAAAAATCTGCTTCTGCATGGGGTCAGAAAGGGTAGTGACGTCCAAAAGATTCGGGTCGGAAATCAGGTCAGGAAAATCCTTGATGTCGCACAGCTTGGTCATAGCGCCGGAAGTTCCTTCATAAAGAGTGATTCCGTAACTGGAAATGCCAGTCGCCATAGAATGTTTACCTCCTTAGTTTCGGTAAATCATTCCGTCCTCTCCGATTGTTGCCCCGTAGCTGCAATCAATCCGATAGACGGAATTGTTGTACAGCCCATTCAACGGGGCAAACGACTTGCGATAAAAATTAAACGGTTCAAGAATAGAATCCACGATTCCAACGATGGAACGTGCTTCTGCAATGCGTCCGCTGGTTTTGTTGGAATATACACGCACGCGAATGGAAACAGCGGCGTACTTGCTTCGGCTGGCAGAATCACGATGAACCGGAAGATTGCTGTTTTCCTCTATCTGCACACACGGAAACTTCTTGACGTTGCTGTCATTAATTTCGCCAGTAACGAAGATGCCAGGCACTTGCTTTCGAAGCTCCTTAGCAACGGTCGTGAAAATAGAATTGAAATAATCAATCAACTATTCCAAACCTCCCTCCACGTTGCTTCGACTTGAGAAGCCATTTCCTCAACAGCCCCCCACATAGCCATAGCTGGTTCGTTGCCATCGGTGTAATTCAACTGGCCTTTACCATCCACCTGTTTGACAGGCGTACCGACATTGCCGGATTCGCCGTAGTAGTACCACCTGCGGTTTGCGCCTTGCCCTTTTCCGTATGAGCCGTGTGCACCAACACCGGGCGGTAGTTCACCGCCATACCCGTTGTGATGTGCGCCAGTGCCAAATTCGATAAAGGCAACTGCCTTGCCCTCTGCAACGATGGTACAAGTCTTGTCTTTTTGGTTGATATGGCATTTCACGTCATTGGAGCCAGCGTATTCCGCATTAGCGAAACGCACCTTTGCGACTTCAAGCCCCAACCAAGAAAGACGAAAAGCAAGCGCTTTAGCTTTTTTGTTTAGGGTGGCCTTGTATTCCTGTATCTGACGTTCCGCGTCACGAAGTCCGGCATCGCTCAACCTCACTTTAATTTTCACTTGTAGCCACCTCTTTCAGCGCATACTTCGTGTCTGTGATATGCTCTGCGACCTTGACCACGATGTAATTGAAAGGCTTTGAAACGTCCGTCTGAAACCAGACGTGCGTACCTTCATAAAGCGGTGTGTTACGCTTTTTGCTGGACGAACTGACAACATAGCTGTAATCCGTGAACGCTCCAAAAGGGTTTGCTTTCGCAGAACCAGTAGGCGGGCTGACGTTCAGCATCAGCTTTGCGGGTTCGCTCCACGATTTGTATGCGGATTCGCCGGTTTCGTTTCCCCACTCGTCCACAACAGGAGTTTTCTCGCCAACAGGGTTCGAATACCACAGCGGGCGTTTATCCAGCGGGCTTCCATTGAACATCAGCCGATAACACCTACTCTCGGAACCACTTCATTCAACAGGGACTGCGCCACATCGGAGCTTTCCCACACACGAGTAATGCCGTTGTTGGTATAGCTCGTCTGTCCGTTTGCGCCGATGTGGTTGTACAATTCCGCTGCAATGCGTATCTGCAACGACTGATACTGCAAGGGCAGCTCGCCCGGTCTGTTGCCGAATGGGTAGCCCTGCGCAAATATCTTGTCTTTGGCGAAATCAAGCAGCAGGTCGAAGAGTGGGTAATCCTCGTCCGTGATTTCACGGTCAAGTGCAGGGGCGATGTACTGCCCCAGCTTGACTGCCGCTTCGGAATACTGGTCTCCCATGCTGCTTTCCTCCTTTCGCCTTAGTAAGCCTTGATGCAGTACACAGCGTCCATGCGCTCAAAGGAAGGCAGGACGATTTCGGAAGCATAGACGTTGGCGTTGACCGGGTGAACGGTCAGCTCGGTGGTGATGGCAACGCCAGTGTTCACAATGGAAACGGATGCGCCAGACTGACCAGACAGCAGGTCGGCTTCCTCAGGGGTAGTGCCGTACCAAGTGCTACCCAGAGCGCCGGACGGAGCAACCACCACCATGCCATCGGGCAGATACTTCTCGCTTGCACTGTACTGGTCTGCCTTGAACATCTTGTCATACAGATGAATGGTCAGACCGGTTGCAGATTCGACAATCTGCCGTGCTTCAGCGTCCAGCAGAACAGCGTTTGCCTTTGCGGTGACGGTCATGAACCGATTCTTCACCTCGTCCGCAGCAATCATGTTACGGAAGGTAGCGGTGTTCATGTACACCTCAGTCACGACCTCGCCAACACTTGCCAGAACAGCGTCCTTTGCGGCGTTCAGGTCTGCAATGGGAGTGGCGGTGGTGACGTTCCACTTAGACTTCGCAGCAGAGACTTCCTTGAAATTGGTGTTCTTCCAAGTGCCGTCCGGGTCGTAGTTGTAGGTGTAGTTCACGCCGTTTGCTTTGATGGTGATGCCGGGAACGCCATTGGTGGGAGCCAGAAGCTGCCAGATCATGCGCTCAGGAACGATGCGTGCGCCAGTGATAAGCTGTGCGGTGTCATCGTACAGGCGGTTCATCACGTCACGAGCATAGGGGTCGTTGCTGTCCAGAACACGCAGGATTTCCTGACGGTCTTTCTCGCCCAGATGGTAGCCCTCACGGAAGAACGGCATCTCGGTCTCATCGAACTTGAAGCCCTCACGGGTACGGAACGTAGCCTTTGCGTCAAATGCGCTGGGCATCAAAGAAACGCCAACGCCCTTGTGACCACGTAGCCACTTCAGGTCGAGACCGGCCTTCTTCTTTGCAGGAAACAGTGCATCAGATGCAAAGGGCAACGCATTGGTGGGGTCGTTCGTCCAATAGGCGGCAATCGCAGCCGGGGCAAAGACTTCCTTAAGATTCAGTGCCATGTTGTTTTACCTCCTATCAAGCGTTCACGCTGATGTTGTCACGGCAGAAGATGCCGGGAACGGCGGTCTTGAGCGCCTTGATTGCGTCAGCGTCAAAGGTGAAGCCAGAACTTGCAGCTGCTTTCTTGGTGTCGATAACGCCACGAATCAGCAGAGAAGCATTGGGGTTCTCGTTCGGGTCAACGTCATACAGCAAAATGCCATCGGCGTTGATGGTCTTAGAACCAGTCTCGCCAGCAGCAACAGCTTTCTTACCAGCCAGCGTCATGGGATAGCCAGCCTTAACCGCAGCAGTTTCGGTCACGGTAAAGGGGATGGCGGTGTAGTCATTGGAAGCAAGGATGGTATCGTTGATTCCGTTGACCGTGTTTCGGGTAAACTTCATGTTTTCCTCCTTGTTAATGGAAAGCACTCATTGCGTCACTCGATGCCTTAGAAGTGTTTGCGTTCTGCTGTGCAAGGCTCTTGGCAAAAGCCACGCCCTCACTGTCAGAACTGCCCTTGCCATCCGCACCCGGAGGTGTGGGCATATCCTTCAGCAGAGAAGCCTTGTATGCGGTGTCGTGAGCGGTCATAAACTCCGACTGGAACTTAAACACTTTGTCCATGTCACCGTCAGCCAGTGCAGACGCAGCCTTGTTGGCGAGTTCAGCGTCATAACCCTGTGCAACGAACTTCTCACGGTAAGATGCAAGGGTCTTTTCCTTGACGAGATTCTCCTTGTCGGCAGTCAGGGCTTCAATCTGCTGCTGCATCTCTGCCAGCTTATCAGCCTGTTCCTGTGCGGCATTCTCGTCATCGGTGCGCTTTGCCTTGAGCTGCTTCTTATACTCGGCAGCTTCGCTATTGGCTTTCGTCACGGCGTTGCGAAGCTTCTCAACCTCTGCGTTAGGGTCTGTAACCTTTTCAAGCGCAGAAATGATTTCATCGGCGGTCATGCCCTCTTTGTAGGCATCACCAAGCAACACATTGAGTTTCATATCGTTAATTTCCTCCTGCGTTTTTTTACCGTTGCTTCCCTGCAACGCTGCGAAATTTGTATCCCGGCTTCCCTGCCGTATTTATATGGCAAAGGCAACAGCCTTTACTTCACAATAAAGGAATGATATTGATGGCGTACAAAGCGAGGCTCAGCGCGTCATACTTTTCAGCTCGCTTTGGGTCATCGTACTTGTCATCGTCTTTCTTAATGCAGTTATCACGCATTTCGGAAAGAAGCTTTATAGCGTTGTTGATATCTGCGTAGGTATACTTATTTGCGCTCATTTTCGACACCACCTGTTCCTTGTTCCATGTTCTCGACATTTGTGTCGGCAGCATCCTGTTTAGACTGTTCCTGCGGCTTCGGTGCTTTCCCATCCTCGCCAAGCTTGCCAGCGGCAATCAGGAAGGGCTTGCTCATTTCGTAAGCAGCCTGCGGGTCTGGGAACAGACCGGGCGTAGTGAACGCCAACTGCGGGTCAATCGGCTGCTGAATCATCTGTGCGAAAATCTGAACCTTGCTCTGCTGGTTGTCGTACTGACGGCGGGGCAATTTGATGTTGATGTCACTTGCCATCAACTTAGAGCCAGCCGTATCACGCAGGATTTTCAGCATTACAGACAGGCTCTGGCGTTCAGCGTACTTGAACATATTTTCGTACTGCTGCGCCCTTGCTTCGGTGTGGTTCCAGCCGTTGCGGACGATAACTGCGCCCACATTGTCGGACGTTGCGTTCTCGCTGCCAGCAGCACTAGGCATGGCAGTCAGACTGCGGTACACGTTCAACATGGAATCAAGCAGAGTCTGGCTCTGCTGCTGGTCAAGCTCGTTTGCAATCTGCGAAACAGAAGCTGGCAGACCAGAAGTGGATTTCAGACACATTGCGCCAAGCTCTTTTACTTGGTCAAGCGCATCCTTGTCCACAAGACAGTTGGTAAACACCATGATGGACTGGATGAACTGCGCCACACCGTCCAAACGGTTGCTTTCAAGGTCATTGATAGCGTCCAGCACAGGAATAGCTGGTTCAAACAAACCCATCCGCTCCGGGTTCAGCTTGTATTCGACCATCGGCAGCATTCCGAGAGAATGGTTCTCCGATTTTGTGACTTTGCCGTTGTCGATTTCAAAGTACTGGTTTGGCGTATACACGCAAATCAGGTCGTTTAGGTCATTCTGATAATTGCGCGGGATGTGCAGCACGTTGGCGATGGGCTTGTGCCCGATGCCAGAATTGTAAATCACATACGTCATGTCCGGGTCGGGAACATCTACCAGTAAGGGAGTTTCGTCCGGGTAGTTGCCGTTGTACCCCTTGTCAGGGAGAACAATGCGGTATCCCTGTCCGCACTCCAACATCCACTGCCAGAGCCGCCGATCAAGCGCATCCTTGCCCTCATACTGCAAGGCGTTGGACAGGCGGGCGATTTCCTCGCCGTCACCAGTTGCCGTTTCAGACCGCACATAAGAGCAAGGAGTGCCGCTCATGTAGCCTGTGTAAAAGCCCACGCACTCGTTGGCATGGTTTTCTACAATGCGGTTTGTGATTTCAGCGTGGTACTCCTTCGTGCGGTGGAGGACAGGCTGGCTACCTAAGTAGTAGTTGTGCAGAAAGCGAATCTCGTTCTTGTTCAGCAGATGAATAGGCTCCGCCTTGCCCATGACCACTTTCAGCACGTTTGCCCGATTGATTTCCGTCTCCGGCGTTTCAATCGGTCTACGTCCGGTCAGCGGATTATTCAAAAAACCGCCAACGACCATCTGATACTCAGCCATGTTTTCCTCCTTTCCGGCAAAATAAAAAGCGCAGCAAGACAAACCTGTTAAGGTCTATCTCACTGCGCCAAAACTGCGCTTCAAAAGCTATTCACTTTTCTGGCAGATGGATGATTTTCACCCATCCTTCCTTTGTGTCTCCTTCGATAACGCCCTTGCATCTGTCGCACTTGAAATGGTATCGTCCATCTACTTCGCCAAGATAGCGGTTGCAGCGAACGTTCTTATAGATGGGATTCTGCCTGATACAAGGGCAACAGATTCTAACTAACATGAGCGCTCCTTTCATTAGGTTTCTGGAAACAGGCTGTTGAGCACAGACCTGTCAGAAGCTACTGGGAAACTGTTCGCACTTCCAGCCGTGCCATTCTTCGCCCGAAGAAAACCATTGCAGCCTTTACATTCAGTTTGACGGACAGTCAACGGGTCGGCTGCAATTTTGGTGCTACATAATGGATTTGAACCAATGTATGCTCGGATATGAGCCGAGTGCTCTAACCATACTAAGCTAATGTAGCATAAAAACCCGGCTTGATTGGTTGACCGCTGCTCTTTGCAATGTCATGCCTAAACATCACATTGAGAGCCGGGAATAGCGGTGGAGGTTTTGGAGAATAAGTCCATGCAAAGCTAGGTAGTTGGTTGTGCTGCGTAACGGAATCGAACCGTTGCTTGCCAGCCGTGGGGGAGACAGGCTGGCATTCCCCAATCAATCGGAAACGCAACATATAAAGCCCGGTGAAGGCGAAAGAGTGAGAAAACCTCCACCGGTGAAAGGAGGAATATGCTTGTTGACACGCACGCGAGTAAAATGACAAAACCCCGCGTGCAAGCTATTCCTTTAAGGGAAGCTGCAAAACTTCCTATGTGCATTATAAACCTTGTCAAGTGGTGAAATCAAATAAATAGACCCAGAGAACACAATATATTGTGTTTTTAATCAAAATGGCCTCTTGACAGGCTCAATTTTGCTGATTCCGTTATACAATTCATCGGCAAGCTGTGCCAGACTGTCCGGTGCATCATCGTGAGGAACTTTGCCAAGCTGCGTGAACATTGTCACCTGTTCCATGAACGCCTTGTACTCTTTCGACTGGTGCTTTTCGTCAAGGAAGTAAAACCGTTTGATGTCCGGCGCATACTGGATGATTCTGGATAGCTTGCTTTGCCCACTGGGAGCACGCTGGCTGCGGACAGAGCAATGATAGCCCTGCTGCCGGAGCTGGCTGTCTACCACGTCACAGTATTCGTCACCGCCGTTGTTGGCTTCACCGCGCACAACGTTGATTTTGTGCTGGATGATTTTGCCCACGACTTCCGGTCTGGTCACGGTCTTATCGCCGTTATTGAACACAAGGTCTGGGATGAACACAGCATCCCCGTACACATAGGCGATAGGACAGGCGGTGAAGTCACCGCCACCCCATGCAATATCCATAACCATAAGCTTGCGATCGGGCTCTCCATCAGGAAGAACGCCGTTGAAATACCGCAGTTCATCGGCAGGAAACAGCAAACCTTCACGCACATAGGGCTTGCCCATGTACTTCGCCCACCATGTTGCATCGTCAATGCTGGCTTTCATATCGGCATAGTAGGCATCGTCAAATCCAACGCCATAGTCATAATTGAAGTTGCTGTGTCCGTTCTCATCCACTGCAGGAATCACCCGGAATCTGTACTTTGGGTTGTCTGCATACTGGTTCTGGATGCGTCCAAGAGGGTCAAGCACGTTCCAGCGTGTGCCGACCATCAGCTCCAATGCGCCTTGCTTTTTACGGTCTTTCAGCTGGTTCAAGTAGGCGTCGTACTTGTTGTTCAGACGCTCAACGTTCAGGCTTTCCTCCAAATCCTCAATCAAGTCATCGCTGTACAGAACGCCGCCCTCACCGATTTCAACAGCACCAGTCAGCGTACCGCCGATGGAACGACAAGTCAGGGTCGGGAAGCGCTTCTTTCGGTTCAGGTCAACGCTTTCGTCCTTTGCGCTTTTATCCACAAGCTGAACGTCAGGAAAAATTTTGCCCCAGTTGTAGGTCACAGGGTCAGTGATGATGGACAGCACTTCACCATAGAAGCCATTGGTCAGCTTGTCGGAATGTCCGCTCATAACCGATGCAACGTCCGGGCGGTTGCCCATCAGCCATGTGATGAAAAAAATACATAGCGTCGATTTTCCGACGCGAGCGGGTAAGCTAACTCCCAAGAAGTCAATCCGCTTATAAAACAAGTCCTCAAGGTCATCTGCCAGCACTTTCAGAACCCTGCGTCTCGGCTGATAGAACTTCTTTTCCGGCGCACGATTCCATTCAAGGTAGATGCAATAGCTGTCAAACACATCTTTTGCTTCAAACAGGTACGTCCGACCGATAATGTCATAGACCTTCGCCACGTCCTCGCCTGTTTTCATCTTGCCCATCATGGCTGCGCAAACAGAGCGCAGCTCACCAGAGTATTTGTAGGCATCGAACCGCTTGTCTTGCGGCAGGACATCTCTCAGGTTCACCACCGCCTGAAACCAGTCCTCATAGACCTGTGCTTCGGTCGGATTTTGCTTTGCATACGCTTTGATGCTGTCGATGATGGCGATACACTGCTTTGGCTGCATAAAAAAATAGGCACCCCCTACCTAAAAATGTAAAGAGTGCCTACAACTGCACAAAAATCAAATATTCGGTTTTATAATGCGATTCTAGAAACTTTATTTCTCAAAATCAATTAAAAGAACTGCCCGACCGTTTCTAATCCTTTTTCTACCTTCTTCATTATGCTGTTTTCGGAGAGATACTCCATGCCTTTCAAGGTAATCTGTGGGTGAATCGGCTCTACAATATGCGGGAACTTATTCGTCAGGTCTTGCGTGTAGACCAGACCGCGAATGAAACCGTTTATTTGCAGTTCGATCATAATCTGCTCCCAGTCAGAGACCTTCATCTTCATTGCTTTTGCAGAGATAAGCTCATAGTCAAATTCTTCATCGCCCTTGTGCTTATCCAGCAGTTTGAGAATCTTGTAAATGGCATTAAAGTTGTCCATGAGCTACTCCTTTCACTGGTTATATAAAGTAGGTTTTGGTTGTTCGTCTCCTAGCATCAGCTTATAGCGGAGATACTTTTCGATAATACTGTGTCTTTCTGCCAGTGTACCATAAATAAAGACGAGAGCATCTTTAGCAGCATCGTATTCATTTGGGAAAATGACAATTTCTTCGTTTGCAAAAGTCACGGTGCAATTTTCCGAATGACAGGCTTCCAAGAACCGCTTGATTTCAAGGAAACCACCAAAATCAAGCATAGACCGCAGTGTGATGCTACCATTCTTAACAATCAGTTCTTCTCCCTTCATATTATCCAGCCTTTCTCTGTTCAGCAATCCGATACCATGTCTGGCGGGAAATTGCTTCTAGCAATCTTGCATTTCTTATATCCTTTAGGCCATTCATTTAACGGCGTAATGTAAGATGTTTTATCTGTTCCGGGGAAATAGCCATTTTCTGCCCACCATTCTTTTGTGTGGCGTTTTCTGTTATCTGGCGCTGTTGGAAATGTAAGCGCTTCTTTAGGGGTGCATCCAAGTTCAAGTCTTTTGCCTATCCCTGCAAGGCTTACATTATTCTCTTTGCACCATTGAGAACGAGTTTTTGTAACGCCATCAATCGTCCAGCATTCCATAGCCCAAATGACGTTTTCTTTTGTATTTACAAATCCGGGTGTTTTGCTGGCTCCATCTTCATAAAGCCATTGTTCGATTCTATCAAGAGCCTTTACTTCTTCACTAAATTCCCTAGTCAGCTGCCTATATTCATACTGTGTTTCTGTTTCGTTTTCTTTATTTTCTGGAATATGCCGAAGCTCATATAATTGTTTAGGCGAAAGGACTTCCTTTATGTTGGTAAGCCTAAAACCATTCATTTGGCATATCCAAATAGCCATTTTTTCAATTTTGAGTGCAATTTTTCTTGTACTCCATTTTGAAAGAATAACAATTTTAGAATTATGTTTCATATAATGCTTAAGAAAATCATTGTTTCTGCTTTTCTTGTCCATTATACGTTGTTCGTTTCCCATTCCAACGTAATATATCTCTCCATTGTTATCAATAAAAAGATATACCAAGAATTGACCGACCTCATTCATAATGTCCGAATGATCTACCGCAAAATCAAGAACATATCCATCACCCAAATCATTTTCAATAGCCGCTCTTCGGTTATAATCTGTACTGCGAACCAAATCCATAAAGTCCTTCCTCGCATTTGGCCCAGCATAACGCATCCAGTCAGTTACCATTGAAGCAAGGCTAAAATAATCAATGCTTTGATAATCCATAAATTCTACCTTTCTGCTGATTTTATATTGCCACACCTCAACAGAAATGGTATAATACTCATGTACTATCATCCTGTTGAGGGATTGGTGGTCTTTTGTTTGAAGCAGCGGTCTGTGGTGGGCCGCTGCTTTTTATTTTTCGTTTTTGTTAACGTATTTGCGGGTGGTGGCCGCATCGGTGATTCCGTATTTCTCGCGGTATTCTTTGACTTTGCGCCAGAACGTAGTTGGCTTTAGCCCAAGTTCATTCATCATAATCTTAGGCGTGCTTTTTCCATTCTGCCAATCATTGTAAAGCTGACGGAATTTCTCTTCATCCACTTCGACAGGCTTACGACCTCTGTATTTACCTTCTGCCTTTGCAATTTCAATGCCCTCACGCTGCCTTGCCAGCATTGTTTCTCGCTCAAGTTGTGCCATCGCAGCAAAAATCGTCATCATAAACACACCGTTTGGAGTGGAAGTGTCGATGCTTTCTTTCTGGCTAACAAACTTGACCTTTTTCTTGTCAAGTTCTTCCATAATGCTTAACAGATCTTTTGTGGAACGCGCCAGACGGCTAATACTTTCAACAACAAGGGTATCACCCTCGCGAACAAAAGAAAGCATTTCTTGAAGCTGGGGACGGTCGGTATTTTTCCCGCTCATTTTGTCCATAAATACCTTTTCGACACCAAGCTGTTCCATGATAACTTCCTGACGAGCAGTATTTTGTTCAGCCGTTGAAACTCTCACATAACCAACTTTCATTTTTGCTCCCTCTCTTTCTGCTCCCATTATACACTATTTTGGTAGTACTGTCAACACATTTTTGGAAGTACTTACATGGCTCTCTTGATTTTTATTATATATAAATATACTCTAGTATGTATTTATACATACTAGAGTAGTATAAGGATGTTTACTTAGTTAATCACAATCAGGTAGAAAATTTTCTATAATAAGGAGTAATTCTTCCAAACTTCATTTCCGTAAAACTTTGGGTCTTGACAAGCATATTTTCACGCTTTATACTTGTTTCAGCGAAAGCGAGGTGATAGGCTTGGCAAGACGAGCAGAAACCTCGGAACGTGATAAGCTGCGCATGATAAGCACTCGGCTCACTGAGAACCAGATCGCAAGCATGGAGAGCAGCGCAAAGGCATTGGGCATCTCAAAGGTCGATGTTATCCGCATGGGTATCGAGTGGGTAGCATCCTACGTTGAGAACATCAAGGCATAAAAAAAATAAGCTACCAGCCGCAACCACCACGAAGCCACTGATAGCTTATCCACATCACGAAACGAGAACCTGCAACCACCAAGGGGGCAGTCTCCCTTTTCGGAATCTATTATACCAAAAAGGGCTGCTCTCCGCAAGAGTTAGGAGCAAAAAACATGAACTTTCCCACGACAACCGAAGAATTTCTGAAAACCCTCGCACACGGTAAAGAGCCGACCAGCGAGGACAGGAAGTACGCAGAAGCGCTGGGTAAGCTGTCCGAACTGAACTACCGGGCAGGGTACGAAGCCGGAGCAGCCAAAAACAATAGTTAAATTTTGTGCAAGTCTACAAACTTTTGGATTTTGTACAGATACCAGTACTACATTAAGCGTTTGCGTAATTGACAAACCACAACATATTGCATATACTGGTTGCACTTACATGAAGGGAGGTGAGTTTATGTACAGTCCTTATCTCGAACGGCACAATCACACGTTCACTGTTGCACTGACCGAACGGCAGTTCCAGTGGCTGAAAGCCTATTGCACCGAACACAAGTTCGCACAGGCAGCAGCCATCCGTGACACGTTCTTTGAAGTGCATCCAATCCCGGAGACCAATGAAAACGAAAAATGATACGTCCGCTCAGGTCGGCAAACTTTAGCGAACGTATCATGTAAACCCTGAGAGAAGCATTCTCTCGCCGTTATTATAGCAGAAAATTGCTTCTCTCACAAGTGAAAAGGAGCTTTTTAATGCAACTTTCTTTGTCTGAGAACATCAAAATCTTTAACAACGCCGAGTTTGGCGAAATCCGCGTCATGCTCATTGACGATGACCCTTGGTTTGTTGGCAAGGACATTGCCGCAGCGCTTGGGTACGTCAACACGAAAGACGCTCTTGCAAAGCACGTTGACGAGCAAGATAAGCGTCAGGGGGATGGGGTAGCGTTTTGCGACCCCATGGGCAGAGAACAGCATCCGACCATCATCAACGAATCAGGTTTGTACAGTCTGATTTTCAGCAGCAAGCTGGAAAGCGCACAGCGGTTCAAGCATTGGGTCACTCACGAGGTCTTGCCGTCCATCCGCAAGCATGGGATGTACATGACCGACAACCTGTTGGAGACGGCTATTGCCAACCCGGACTTCGTGATCGGGCTGATTCAGAACATGAAAGCCGAAAAGGAAAAGAGCGCAGCGTTACAGATGCAGAACCAGCAGCTCTGCGAGAAGAACGAGGAGATGCAGCCTAAGGCGGACTACTTTGACGACCTCGTGGCGTGGAACGTATCTACCAACTTTCGCTCGACCGCAAAGGAACTGCGTATTCCTGAACGTCTGTTTATCAAGATGCTTATTTCTGACGGATACATCTACCGCGACAAGAACAAGGGCATCCTGCCGAAAGCGGGCAAGGGTGACGGTCTCTTTGCTGTCAAAGAATACTGCAACCAGAAGAACAAGCACGGTGGCGTACAGACCAGAGTAACGCCGAAAGGCCGTGAGACGTTCCGTCTGCTCTATGCAAGCATCCGCAGAAACGGATAATTGAGGTTTTTCCGAAAAATCCGAAAAACTCACACGACGAACATTTTTGTACGCCGTAAGATTGGTTGCTCAATTTTGAGAAACCAATAAGAAAAGCCAGTGGTTAGAGAACATCTAGCCGCTGGCTTTTTGTGTTATAGGTCAATAACAGGCTTTTCGGATTTTTCTATACCAAGAACCAAATTTCCACTAATTTTAATCCACTCACCGTCTTTACAGTTCACATTGATAAGCTGACTATATTCATAATCGTACTGAACACCAACGTGTTCAAAATATGTACAAGCGCCAAGCGTTGTGTTTCCTTCTTCTTTATACTTTTGGAATGAACCAGCCCCGAACACCCACTTAAAATTGTACACGCCAACAGGGATATCCTTTCCAACAACATAATCGCCAGCAGGGATTTGGTTCTTTTCCAGCTTCAAAGGAACTCCATTATCACGAATTTTCTTTTGTCGTTGTTCTGGCTCGGTTTGGTCTTCTTCCATATCGGCTTCTATTGATTGTTTTGTTTCAGGGTCTTTCCCTATCATTCTTGCGAGTGAATCCCTGTCCCACAATTCGACATTCAATGTTTTAGCCAGTGTTTGTGCATTCGGAGTAAAATAAACATTTGTGAACACAACGGCTTTATCTGCGCCATATTTCTTTGCACCAGCGTAAACCTCTTGAATTGGCTTTAGACCTAAGTTTGAGCTATACCGCTTGCATTGAAACGCCCATTTCTGGTTGTCTTTATTCGCAGTTATATCAACTCCGTAGTCTCCGCTTGCTTTCGTCACATTAACATTCTTGAATCCGTTTTTCCTAAGAACTTTTGCTATAAAATACTCAAATCTGTGACCTTCCATCTCGTCAATTTCTGAGAAATCAACATCTACAAGTTTATCTTCGCTACTTCGTTTCGATAGAACTGCTATCAAATAAAAAAATATGACGATTGCAACAATGGCTATCATACAACAAGTCTCCAACATTCATAAAAGCCAGCGGCTTTTCGGCTACTGGCTTTTAATTGTTTCAATGTTTAGTCCTCATAACTCGTATCAGTACGGACAAAGTGCATTTTCTTCGTTGTTCCAAGTGCAGATGCGCTATAAGTGATTTCGCCTTTTTCGTAAGTGAACGTCTTTGTTTCATCGCCGGAAGCAAGAAGAGCCAGCCCGGTCTTCTCCTTATCATTTTTAGAATCCCATGTGTAAGGTTCTGCGCTGTCAGTAGGTGCTACATAAGAGCCAGCCCAATACAAAGACTTCGTATCGCCGCCATCAGACACCCAATAGATGACAATCTCGCCATCTTTGATGTACCCAGCCTGATAACTGTCGCCTTTATCTTTTTCTTCCCAGTTCCCCGTTAAGTCAAGCGGCTCAGCCGGAGCGGAACTAGATGTAGTTTTGCTACCACCACAGCCAACCAACATAATGCAAGCCAAAGCAGCCATCAGAACTGCCGCAACGATTTTCTTTCTCATTTTTGATTCTCCTTTTCTTTGGCGTGTTGCCTTTAGCTGATTATAACACAATCTAGGCTCCGAGAGGGGCCTTTTTGTATTTTTTGGAATTTTTGGAGACTTGCACAATCGGATGGGCGTCGTTTTGTGAAGGTGGGGTGGGTATTGGCAAAGAAAGTGCCTTTTTTATTTTGGTCGGAGGAGACGGGACTCACCACCCCCCACCCGGGCCTCTGGCCCAATTCCCCCCAGGTGGCCCCAGCGCACCCGGACAGACTGCACAGCGCAGGCCATACCAGATGCAAGGGCAGACCATGCAAGACACGGCGCACCGACACACACGCCCAGACGCTGGACACGCTGCACCGGCTACACTCGATACCAGACAGGCTGCGCCGGGCAGATCGGGACTGTGCAGGACGCTGGAGGGTGGGCAATCGCTCTATCATGCGTATTATGGTAGTGCTCCCTTTGGCATGGTTTATTGGTAGCAATATGCACAACTTCCGTTAGATTTATTTTACTTTTCTTGTGGTAGTTATTTGCTCCCAAATTGTTGACATACCACCCTAAACGGAGTATAATAAAGGCACAAACAAAAGATACACCAAATACCGTTACAAACAGGAGGACAAAAACCATGAAAAAGGCATATAAGTGTAGTGACCTCTATACCGCCACATTTGAGGACGGCGCGTTAATGACTGGCACGCTTGACCAGCTCTATGTAGCCCAGAATAACCGCAGAATGACCATTAAGCCCGTTGTGTGGCTCTGGTGCAGTGATAGCGGCTTGTATATGGTAGACTACATCTTAAAGGGCGCGGGCTGGACACTGGGCGCATTTGATACGCTGGCAGATGCGGAAAAGGCAGTGACAGTGTTTAACGCACAGCCCGCTGCAGATGTTGCCGCAATGCTCACGGAAACCGCTCTAAAACGCTTTACCTGTGAGATAGAATGCAAGGCACTGGGCGACGATGGCAAGCAATATAATGCTGTTTGGTGCCCCGATTACGGACAGATTTACTACACAATTCCGAAAAAAGTTAAAGTGCTGGGCTACATCCCGCAATATAAGGAGGGCTAAACAATGATTGCACTTGACTTTACCCAGTGGGCAGCCCTCTGGTATGTGGGCGGCATGATTAGCGGCGCGTTGGTAATGATTGCATTTCTCAACAGCTAATAAGGAGTAAAAACAATGAAATATCAAAAATATTTAGATTCTCTTCCCACTGAAAGAAAATATTGCTTGCTTGACCGTATGCGAATTGATTGCGAGTATTTTTTGGGATTCGGCGCACGGCATGAAAAATATTTGTGGGCTGAAAGCGTAAAAGAACAAATTGAAAGTATGCTTTACCTGTATGACAGCATCAAGCAAAAACCGGAATGGCTAACGCGTGAGCAGATTTTGAATTATAAAAAGCTAATGGAGGGCTAAAAAATGACGACGTTTGAAGAGAAAGTGAACGCATACCGCGAAAACAAGCGATTAATCGAAGAGCTTGAAGCAATGAATGATGCCGTAAAGGCTGAAATCATTGACATGATGCACGGCGCGCCGGAAATGGTGCAAGGCACTGCAAAGGCCATTTACAAGGATGTGCAAAGCGTCCGACTTGATAGCAAGCTTTTACAGGCAGCGCACCCGGATATTTATGCTGAATGTAGCAAGCGCACCACATACAAACGGTTTAGCGTTGTATAAGGGGGTGCGAATTATGTTATATTATCGTATTCCGGCAGGGCTTGACGGGCGGGCGGTTGTATCCGCTGGTGCCTATTGTGGCAAGGTCAAGCGGTATCTAATCGGCGGTGAGCTGTACACGGCTAAAGAGTGCGCCCGCTATGGTATCAGCACGGCAGGGCTTGAGCCTGTCACAATCTCACAGCGCCGCACCTTTACCAATTTTGGCGTTAAAATGGAGGTGCACGCATGATTTTTTCCTGCATCCTGTTCTTCTTCTGGTTTTTCTCTGCACTGTTTAAAGCATCAAAATAAGAAGCATTTCACCCGGTCAGAAATGGCTGGGCTTTTCTTTTGCCTTGCATTTGCTGAGGGTGCAGGGCTTTTATTTTGTCCTGCTGCAATACAGACCAATACAAGCGTTTACAGGGCGTTTTCCCGTGTCAATGCAAGTATACCGCCCACACCACAAAACAGCGCACAGGGCTTTACAGGCGCTTTTCCTGCTATTTGCCTTGTTTTGCCGCCGTTGTGTGGCGGGTACATCTGCCTATACTGCACCGCCCGCGCCACGTTGGAGCACACACACGCGCCGCAACACCTCCAGCACATACCAGATACCAACGCCACGCCGGACGCTGTGCAGGTCAGCACAGCCGCCCTATTATAATAAGGTATATAAGAGTGCAGCAGATTGCAAACAATGCCAGCCCGGCGGGGGTCAGCTCCTGCCGTGTGTGGATCGCTGGCAAGTGATACACCCGGCGGGGCAGTCCAGCGGCAGGGGCGCTGCGGGCGGCGCGGAACCATTGACGGCTACCGCCGTATCTCTTTTCGGGCTTTCGCCCGATAGCTAATAGAGGTCAGCAATAGTCGTAGCGTTCCGGCTGGAATAGTCGTAATCGCTTCTGGAATAGTCGTAGCCAATAGTCGTAGTTTCTCCAACAAAATAGTCGTAGAATAGTCGTAAAGCCGTCAGATGACCACCATTTGAAAGTCCTATATATCGTACAGTAACGAGTAGTCCGTTGATAGTCGCAGAGTAATAGTCGTAGCGTTTTCTTGCGAATCATCGTCAAATAGTCGTGTATTTTTTGTGTGAAATAGTCGTTTGCCTTTTAGAAAAAGAGAGGTGCGATAGTCGCTAAGTCGTCCGACCACTCCAAAAATCACCTCTCGTTCCAATTTCGCATAATTTATTCTTCCGCTAGTTATATCTGTTTCGTATAATAACCGTACTTATTATAGTATACAGATATAGTTACTCCCGATAATCACGGATTATTTCGTATAATAACTCATACCATCCGATTCGGTCTGTTCCTGCTCGATTTAATTCCCAGTAATGCTCTATGATATTTCAATCAATACATAGCATTCTACTAGGAATATTAAATGCAACATTTCTACATATCCGACCATCTGAGAATTGAAGTCAGTTCTCCATGTCTGGAATAGTCACAGACCGCCCACCATCTCGAACCTAACGCCAGTTCTCGCCTACGGTCTGCTCTGCTGGCTAACGGTATAGCTTTGGAGATAGAGGGTTGTAGGGAGAAAGAACCTTTGCAAAACATTTGGTTGTTGTTTCCAGTTGTCGCAGTTGTCGCACCATTTTGGCGTGGGGGCCTCAAACAATTTATTTGTTTGAGGGGGGAGTTAGGGGGATTATAGGGGGTAATAGAGGTTGTAGGGGAAAGAGGGGGAAGAAAGGGGGGAAGATTGGATGCAAACGCATCCATTTGCATCCATTTGCATGCAAACGCATCTTGCCGATAGTCGCGGTCATTCTTTGCTTTCACCTTACTTTGCCCTGCGATTAGACGAATAGTCGTTGGCATCCTCCCATTTGGCTGCTACCATCGCGGGAAAGGCGTGTAAGAGCCTGTCTGACACGTTTTTCTGATCGACCCGATAACTTTCACGTCTGGCCCTGAAAAGCCGTTCTCCACGCTCCTGCACCGGTCTAATCGCATGGTCTAGTTTGAGATATACCATCATCATCAACGGAGAGCCGTCTGCGAGCGTCTGTGACGCGTTTTTGAGATGAATGCGATAAGTTTTGTCGTCTAACCTCCAAAACGCCTTAAAGCAGGCTTTCTCGTGGAGTTGGTGAAAAACAAAAAGAGCTACCATCGCTGGTAGCCCTTTTGCGTCCGTTATTTCATTGACGAAAAATATTTATGGGGTTCAGACGGTAACTTTATCGTCCAGACCCTGTTATCTGTTTTTCTTGCCTATTCTACTGTGACGATGCGAGCGCAGAAGCGATGCTAGGCTACTATCACTCAATCGCTTCGTATGTTTTCTCGAAAATGTCAGGTTTACACGGGTAGATTTCGCCATTTACGCCACGAATGATATAATCGCCAGTCCTTGCAATCATAGTCCCTTCAAGCGTTTTAATCTCGCACCACGCAGGGTCATCGTGAAACTTTCCGAAGTCATGCGTAATAATAGCATTGCTACTTACTGCATCCCAGAACCAATCTTCTCCAACAAGGCCTCGTGCATTTAGTTTGAACGCTTCGATAACAACTGGCTTCTTGCGGTATTTCATGTTTATTCTCCTCTCGTTACATCCACACGCATTCTTTGAACTGCTGTGTTTCCATCTGGAACGTGATGTCTAGTGACCCCACGTTGCCTTCTTTGTTCTTCTCAAGCGCAAAGTGATAATGCTGCTCTGGCCGCTTTTTCGTGGTCACGTTCTGCGCCAGCAGGATAATTGCATCTGCGTCCTGCTCAATCTGCCCGGATTCTCGCAGGTCTGCGGCAGTCGGTGGGATGCCAGCTCTTGCGGTCTCTCGATTGAGCTGTGCAAGTGCTACCACCAGCGTTCCTGTGGACTGTGCGAACTCATGCAGTGCCATGCTGATCTCTGTGACAGCACTGTATCGGTCTTTCGCTCCGGCTTGATGGATAAGCTGCAAATAGTCGATGAAAACTACTTTGGCTTGCATCCTGATGGACTGCGTTCTAATCCACCCAACGCTCTTACCAGCGGCAGAGCGGACGAATAGCGGATATTTCTTGATAGCTGCCAGTCGGTCAAGCTCATCAATGCTTACGGTCTTGTTTTTGACCGTGTGCAGCGGTACGCCTAGCTGGTTTGCAATGATACGAGCATAGAGCGTATACGGGTCGGTCTCTAGGCTAAAATACGCCACCTTGCGTCCGTTCTTAGCTATTTCACAGGCAAGTTGCAGGGACAGGGCAGTCTTACCAGCAGACGGTCTTCCGCCGATCACAACGAAGTTGCCCGGTACAAGATGCAAGTTGTTATCCAGCACCCTAAGCCCTGTGCTGATATACTCCGGCTTATCATCCAGCTTGCGGATGTAGTTATCTATGCCGTCACACATAGGGATGAAATCACTTCTCTCGTTGTGTAGGTTGATAGCTTCTCCTAGCTGCTCATAAATGCCTGTCAGGTCTGCGTATCTGGTCGAGCCATCAACGATTTTGAATGCAAGCTCTCTGGCTCTGGACAATGCCGCCTGTTCCTTGACGATTCCAGCCCATCCAAGCATCATGTCATGGGTGACGTTGCGGATGAACTCTGCGCCAAAGGCATCCAGGCATTCACCCATTGCTTTCTTGCAGTTATCGTACCGCCCCATGACTTCTACCGGGTTCCACTTGTCGTTGTGTTTCCAATATCCGAGAATGGCAGCGAATGTATCATGCAGTTCAGGGCAGAAATCGTCGATTTTAAGGTCTTGCAGCACATCGGCGTATTCCGAGAACGTGAGGACTGCCCCCAGCAAGATGTATTGGGTCTGATTTTCAATATTCACCGCAGAAAGTCTCCCTCGTCAGGCAATTCAGCCATTGTCTGCTGATAGCCACCGTTCCAGTCCTTCACGTTACGCATCCAGTTCCGTGCAGCAGCTTTCCAGTCTTTCATAGGCGACTTACCGACCTTCCATCCATTTGCCGTAAAGTGGTCAACAAACCGCTCTGCTTCTGATTCCATGTAACCCTTCTCGGAAAAGTATTCTCTTGCTTGCTCGACAGTCGGTGCTTTGAAGCGTTTGACTTCGTTGGTATTTTTCTTTTCACATTTTTCTTTTTTATCAGATTCAGATACAGAATCAGATACAGATAAGCTACCATTCGTATCAGTTGGTATGTTTGGTATACCATTTATACCATTCGTACCCTGTGATACCATTGGCATGCTTTCGTATTTTTTATCGTTCCAACGCTTGTTTATATTCTTCTTGTTTGCTTCTCGTCTACGCTTATCACGTTCTTCCATCTTCTGCACGTTCATATCATCGAACGCCTTAACGACTTTCCAGAGCATCCGCATAGCACGGTCGTTGTCGTATGCTGGCTCAAGCCCAGTCTCAACATATTGTGCGTAGTTGCGGATGAATGTTCCAAATTCCTCGTCTGTCAGCTCGTCCATTGCATGGACGTGTTCCAGCAGAAGAATCATTGATGTTCTCGGCTTGTGTTCCTGCTCCATACTCAGTCCTCTTTGTAACGGCTGTTCCATGCTTCGATAGCGTCTTTGCGTCCATCGTGGATAATTTCAATCTCTCCACTATCGTTCATTCTAAACTCGATTCGATACTCTCTATTGGGATTTGTGAAACCACATTTATTGCATCGGATGTTAAATTCGTATCCTTTTATAAGGTTTCTTAAAAAATCCTTCTTTATGGAAAACACGGCTTTCCCACCGCAAAACGGACATCTCTTAAGTTCTGTCATTTTCTAAACCCCTCTCTCGTTCTCATAATTCGTTTGCAACATTCATGTAGCTTTGCGCCTTTACGGTATACAGGCCGATTGTGTTTCTGCTTGATGTAACCACACCGCGTTTCGGACTGTCTGACAACATTTGCAAAATGTTCAGCTGATGCAGCACATTGGTTCATCGCTTCTGTTAACACTTCAAATCCATCCATATTTAGTCCTCCATAGGCGGTTCAGGCATAGGCATCCAATGTGTAACATCTTTGAATGAGATGCACTCTCTTGCTTCACACCAACCACCGTTTGCATCATAATAGGCTACCCACTCACCAGCTTTTTTGTCGTGAACCAGAACATAATCGCTGGCAAAATCGTTTTTCGGAATATCGGGCAATCTATCCTTGACGCTAATCCAATTACTCATGCTCATCACCTCATACCATCGGAAACGCCATCCAATGCGTCACCGCTACATCTTTCGGCAGTCTTTCGCCTATCTCATCCCAGAACTGACCATCTGCGTAACAGCCAAGAAAGTACGCTGTTGGCGAAATTCCTTGCAACAATTTTCCATCTTTATCATGCCACGTTGTCTTGGTCGCAAGCAACAAAGGCTGCGTCCGCTCTCGTGGCTTTTCGCTGGCTGGATGCCAGAGTATGTTAACCATTGTCTTTCACCTCGATTGTCGGCGCGGTGTCGATGTAATCAAGCACATCGTCTAACGACAAGCCACCTATTGTTCCATCGTTATAATCCTGAATCTACTCCTCGATGTTTTGACGTAGTTCATTAGCATCAATCGGTCTGACTTCCATGTTTTCTCCCTTCAATCTCCATCCCACACGCCGTCAGGGCGCATCTTTGCAAACGCAAGCAAACCGTATAGGGCACGTTTGGCGTTGCCCTCTGTGTCATTCCAGTAGTCGCTATCGTCTACATCGTCACCTAGTGCAGAAATAGCCTTTTCAAGCATCGGAATACTCTCTGCGCCTGTTTTGCCATAGATGGAACGGATACCGCCCTCACCAAATACTTCTGGTCGATAATAGAAGTGACCGTAATTATAGGTGACGTTGAGCCACAGTTCTTTTGTACCGCCCATAGCTCGCATACCACCTGCGATAAAATGCGTACTATCGGCTTTGAGCGGTTTGTGCGTTACTGGGTCGCACAGTGAAATATCATAGCTCATATTCGTCCAGCTCCTTTTTGATTTGCTGGCGTTCAATCTGCTTCAATCTTGCCTTTGCCAGCTTGCGGTTGTCAGCCTTGCGGATAGCCCAGTTGTTGCGGTGGTTTGCCCACGCTGCAAAATAGTGACTGTATTCGCTTTGGTCGTACCAGCCCTTTCCAATAAGCCCTTTATAGGTCTTCTGACGTTTCATCTTTTTTCTCCCATTCCTTGCATCCGCGTGCGTCCCACACGAAGTCTGCAACGTGTTCTGACTGGTCGTTTACGCACACGCCCTCCGACTCTGCGTACCATTTGCAAGAGCCGCAGAACGGATCAGATTTGTTCTTGCAAGATTCTGCTGTGCATCGAATAGCCTTACCAGCGGAGAACTGCTTGATGCCCATGCAAGAGCAATGTTCGGTGGTGCAGTAAACATCCATTATATTCGCCCTCTCTTTCTTCTTCTGTTGGCATTGAACCGTCCGATCACTCGCTTATACTCCGCATAGCACTCCGGGCAAAGGTCGCCTGTGTCCCTGCGCCACGCCCAGTCCTTGAAGTATTCGTCAGGGTTCATCATCCTGCCGCTCAGAACTGCTCCGCAGCGGTCACATACTCGCTTGTGGTAGATTCCTCTGTCAGTTTGCATTAGTTATCCTTCCCAACATCCTTGAATAGGATTTCTTTGTCGGCTTTCCAGTCTTTGATTTTGCACGGAATGTCCGTGCCGGGCACTGTCTTTTTCAGCCCATCCATCTGCCAGACGTTCCATGAGATGATGTCCGCGATGCAATCAAGAAAAATGGGCATGAAGCCGATTTCCAACCTTTCAGCATCAAACCGATACCTAAAATTTTCGATCAGCGTCAGGAACAGGTTGCACCTTGCCAGTAAGAGATTGTCTCCCTGCCACTCATAGCCGTATGTCGATGCGTAGGCATTGATTGCCCAGCACATCCACATATCGTAGTCATGGAACTGCTCTGCTAGAACATTCAGCTTCCTATCCAGCAGACCGATTCTGTCCGGCACGGCAATCATCTGCCCCGTGGTGGTATCGTATCGACTTGTCAGGAACGGCGCTTCTCCACAGGTGACTTCAAGACAAGTCTTGTTGATATACTCCTTCCAGTCCTCGCCCTTTAGGTCGTTTTCGGCAACATCTGTCATCTTCTTGCAAACCCAAGTCGGCGTGAACACCTCTGCTTTCTTGCTGGTACGCTTCTTCTGGTCTGCAAGCCGTTTCTGCGCACGAGGAACGAGTTGAACCTTATCCAACTGTTCCATCGTAATTTCATCTGCAAAGCCAACGCCCAGTTCAGGCGGCGGGTCTGTCGCCCAGATGATGTTCTTGCCTGTCGTGTGGTCTTGCAAGAGGACAGGAAGGAACGTGCGTAGGCATGGGTCGGAGAAGTCAATCAAAGTTCCCATTTGTCAGCCCTCACCATGATTTTGTTTTTCTCTTTCAGCCAGTCCTTGACGCAATGAAAGCAATGCTCACGGTTCCGGCAACGCTCCGGGTCACGATGTTTGATAAGCTCGCAGATGCCCCGCGTAAAGTTTTCTGTAATATCTTCGTCCGTCATGGAGCGGATAAAATCGCCGTTAGTCACCCTCGACCACCTCTTCTGCCACCTCTTTGTACTCCACGTCAATCTCCTTCGGCAAAGCCGTCTGGTACTTCTGAGCTAACTGCTCTGCGCTCTGGGCATCGCCCAACGGCTGTTCAGGCGGCGCAACGGTGACTTCCACGTTGTCACGCATACCAAAGTAGTTTTTGGCTCGGAAAATCCATTCTGCCGGGTTCTCCTGACCATACATACCGTTGTATGCCCACATGGACTGCATTTGCAGAATCAGCTTCAGGATGTACTTCTGCTGCAAGCTGTCGTCACGGCGCTTGCCCGCCATAATCTGCTTCAGGCTCACCCATTCGATGCCCAGCACCAGTGCAATCCATTCCACTACAGGGGAGATTCTAGCTTCGATGCAAGCGTCAAAGAAAAAGTCAAGGCGCTGCTGCACTTCAATCGGGTTGTTCATGTCTACGCTCGGAAGGTCTCCAAAATACTTGGCTGCAATCATGCCGATGACCTTCTTGTCCTCTTCATCACCGATTCTCGACTGCAAATCGCCTGTGTTCAGCATCTTAGACCTCGTGATTGCTAACTCTTGTTGTTCTTTCACCTTTTTACTCACCTGTGAGCGGATAGATTTCCGCTTGTTAAGCATCTGTTGTTTCTTCTTCTCACGCTCTTTCTCACGCTTTGCAGCAGCTTCTTCTTTTGCCTTTTGCGCCCGCTTCTCACGCTTTTTCTTTTCCGCTTCGGTCAGCGGCGGCCTGCCACGACCACGCTTCGGGGGTGTTGCCATGTATCAGACCTCCTTTGGCAGTTCAGGGAGGGGCATCCAGTGCGTAATTTTGAATGCACTAGCGTAAGGTTCCATAGTCGGATAGCACCAGTTTCCACCATCAAAGTTCATTACTCGCATAACGCCCATAGAATTTATTGTCAGCACATCTTTAGATTCGCCGTATTCAGCATTGGGAAGTTTATTTTTTACGCTAATCCATTTGTCAGGAAAACCGTTCTCGCTATAATAAGCGATTTCAAAATAATGCGTAGCCATTCCAAGTTCTTGCTCAATATCGCTACGAATGCTCTTGTCGTCATCGTCCGCTTCGGTTTCGAAAACAATGTAAATTTGCTTTTTCATGTTCTCACCTCTTCATTTTCGTTTCGATGTTTCTCAGTTCTCGTGCAATCCACAAGATGGAACAGCAGTTGTCCAGCTGCCGCCACCACGCGCACTTTTCTTTCTCGCATACGCAACGCCCAAGCGGATTGCTGGTCATCTTCATTGGGCAGTAAAGTTCGTTATCCATGATTTTCCTTATCCCTCCAACTGAAGATGAGCGTTTACCATCTTGACGGGAAAAAACTCATCTATCTGCAAAAACTCTCCGCTTTTCAGGTTGATGCCGCCAGACAACTTGCTTACAGAAAGTTCCACGCTGGCTTTCATAAAAATTTCGCCGTTCAGTTCAAACACATCTCCATATTCCAGACACCCAAAATTAATTTCTTTTCTCTCAATATCACAAATTTTCATCATTTCCACTCCATCACAACAGCCGTACAAACGACCAGACACACGTTGACAAACAGCCAGACGAGCATTGCCTGACGTTCTTCAAACAGGTTGTTTGCCATGTCTTTGATTGTACGTTCGGACTGAACCACTACCGCCAGCAGGACTAGGCAGACTAGCCAGCGAGTTGCAAATTCAAACATTGTTACCTCCATCTAACATCCTCTATGATGTTTGGATTTTCGTGCGATTGAAACTCATATAGACTGCATATGGTTTTCTTTCCACAAATCGGACAAATAGGAGTTTCCCCATTATCTGCCATCGCAGTTGCAACGCGCGCATCACACACAGAAATGGCAGTATTGCAGAAGTAACAAGTGAACGTTGCTCTTTTAATACGGCAAGACTTTGGATTTATTGAAGTGATTTCCGAAATAGCTTCTACCGAAAATATTGCCATCAGCTCCACCTTTCTCTCAGCTCTTTTTCGACCTGCTCCGACTTTGTAGTGATGTAATCTGCAAACTCGTCAGGGGTCATGTCTTCTTCTTTGAACTTGCCGACCATCTCCCAGTACCTGTCACCAATGCGAATGATTTTCTGCACCTGTTCATCGGTCAGTTCTGCATCGCACCGAAGGTTCTGAATCAGTGCGCCCCATGTGGCGGCAATGCCATCCAGAGCCATGCGGAAGCCATACAACTGGTTCTGCCGTGCGATTTTGCGGAGGTTGGCTGACATTGCCTGTTTGCCAGACGATGGGCTGTTTCTGCGCTTATTCATCTGACTGCTCCTTTGCTTCAAGTCGAGAAATCCAGCGGTCAAGCTTTTTATGCCTGATCTTTATTGCTCTCGTGGTGAAATTGTGAAATACAAAGTCGTCATCGCAACAATAAGCGTTAATGCAATTTAGCACATCCGCAAATTCTTCTAAGATATTGTATCTGCATTCTTCAATATCTTTTGGTGTCGGGTTCGTTCCATCCAGCGCACGGCGCAGCTTCAATGCAGCCTGTGCCAGTTCGGATGCTTCTTCTGCCAACTGTGCCAAGATTTCCGTCTGGGGCAGGATGTCTGAAACTTTCTTGCTCACTTCTGTTCTCCTTTCAGCCAGTCGTTCAGCTTTGCCATGCAAGAGGGGCAAAGGCGATACTCACAGTCATACGGGCCACCAATACCCCACACACGCATCTCAATGTCGGTGAAGTTGTTATATTCGTATAAAGGATACGTCTCCCCGCATCTATCGCACTTAAACTTCTCTTCCATGTTCTTTCTCCAATCTCTTTAGCAGTCCATCCACGTCATACCGCCAATGGACACGCAGCCTTTTTGCTTTGACCTCTATTCCCTCTTGCTCTGCCCATTGCCAAGGGATGCTCTTTCGGCTTTCGTTGTAACGGAACGCCAGAACCTTGCTGGCAGGGATTGCAAAAGTGCGGTTGACCGCCCTGTAATTCACTATCACATGGGCGGTCTGACCGCTGTACCCCATTGCATCCACCATGTCCGTGATGTGCTTTTCCTTTCGGTATTTGCACTTTGCCTTGTCGTACTTGCCGAACACCTTTTCCAAAGGGATAGAGGGCGTCTCGATGGTTTTCAGCTCAAACAGGTGGTTCATCGGGTATCGATACACAAGGAAGTCGCAGATGTTGTCGATAGAAAAGGACAGGTTCTCGTTGCCGCCGTAGTAGGTTGCAGCACTGTCTTTCAGGCGGTAGCACCACGCATCGGACGGGACGGATGCTTTGAAGTCTGCTTCAAACTGCTTGCCGGTGTTCATTTGTTGTCCTCGATTTTTTTGGCTTCTCTGATACGCAGTCGAGCAAGTTCACTATTTGCATATCGCAGTTGCCAGCTACCAAACCAGCCTTTGTGAACAAGTTTTCCGGCGCAGTAAACAAACTCCTGCTTCATCAAGTCATCAAGTGAAATGATGTAACTGCCCGGCTTATACTTTCTTTTATTCATCCTCGTTCACCTCTAAATTCACTTCCGAGAAACCGTTTCTTACCACGTTCCCGGTGCTTGTCCTCATAATCACGGTGGTACACGCTCTGGCTGTGGTTCAGCTCATACACGAATGCCTTGCGCTCCTCGAAGTCTTTCTTCTCTGTCTTGTACTTCTCGCAAGTGTCGTGGCAAGCTTGGTAGCGTGATGTGCAGTTGAGACAACAGGTAATCATTCTATCAACCCCACTGTTCGGACATGGCCTTTGCCACGCCAGTAAAAGTTTTTGCCCGGTTCTTTGCACGGTCAGTGGTAAACATTCCCTTGTGCTGCTCACCGTGCTTGTGCGAGTAGGAGCCGGACGGGCACCATGTCGCGGTAGGTTCTACGATGTTTGTCGGGTGAAGCGGCGGTACACCACGCTCCCACAGTAGCGTTTTCTTGCTGTACGGATGTCCGTACTCGTAGGGCTGGATTGCCTGCGTAGGCTTTGGGTAATCAAAAATCTTGCTGGGAGTAGGATTCTCAATCACCACTTTTTCGCAATCAGCTGCCCACACGGCGAGAAAAAGTGCCTTGCCGCACAAACCCTCATAATACCGGGAAAGATTGAGCTTTCCTCCCTTGTACAGGTGTCTTGCTCCCGCGTTGCTCGTCTTTGTGCAGGGGACAAATGCGATAATCATATCCCAGCGGGGCACATCATGCGCGATTCCGTCCATGGTCACGACCTGCCCCCCCCCTCAATAGCCTTTAGGCAGTCACCGAGAATATGCCATTCTGGATGCCCGCCGGACGGCTCAATCAGGTCGCAGGAATAGGCTTCGTGACCTTTCGCCCGGAATGCTTTGCAGACTTCCTGCGATTCCTCACAGGCAACTAAAACTTTCATCTTTCCAAGCGCCCGTCCAGCCAGATAGCGCAGCTCTTATATAAGGTAGGCGGTTCGCCTTTTGTCCCGGTAGCGTAACCGTTAGTTAAAAGGGAGATCAGAACTGTCGTCAATCACAGAGAAGTCGTCTGCGTTACCCTGAGAGTAATTCTGCGGCGCATCCTGCGCCCGATCAGCGGGTTTGCTGTCAGACTTGCCACCGCAGAAGTCAACCTTGTTCGCCATGATTTCCGTTGCGGTGCGGTTGTTTCCCTGCTTGTCGATATATTTCCGGGTCTGGATGCTGCCAGTCACCAGAATCAGGCTACCCTTCTGGAACCACTTGGAAACAAACAATGCCGTGTTACCAAATGCGGTGCAGTTGAAGAAGTCGGTTTCCTTCTGACCGCCACTCTGACGGTCGCAAGCAATGCTGAACGTACAAACATCCTTGCCAGACTTCGTAACCTTAGCTTCGGGCGTGTGAACCAGACGCCCCTGAATTGCGATAGAGTTAAGCATTATTTAGCCCTCCTTCGGCTGTTTTTGAGCACAGTCCCAACACAGAACGCGCCCAAAGCGTTTCTTTGTGCTTCTTGCAGTTTCCAGCGGGGTGACGGTGCGGTTGTTGTACTGAATAGGCTGCAACTGCTTTCCGCAGCAAGCGCATGGGGGGATGGTTTCCGCTTCCGTTTGCTTCTGCGCAGGCTTGCTTGCTCTGCTTGCGGTCTGCTTCTGGTACTCGTCTGTGTCAGCGTCCTTTGTATCGTCAATGCAGAACAGACCGTTCAGAGCGTACTTTCTAGCGTAGCTGCTTGCAGTGCCGGTAAGTTGGGAATCTGACATACCAGATTGCTGCTTTGGCTCTCTGGCGTATGCCGTGTTAGATATTTTGTCTCCGCTCTCCGAATCGTAGATTGTTGCAGTCGCTTTGATATAGTGGTACTCGCCACTCTGTACAGGCTCGTCTTCAAGAACAAGACAGGCTCCATATTTCGCAAGGAGCGGTTTTACTGCTTCCAGAATGTCTTCACAACTTCGGTAATTGTACTTACCAAAAGAATTGCGCTGGCTTTTTGGAGCTTTCAGCTCGCCTTGAATTTTGGAAAGCTTCACAAGTGTTTCCATATTTCTCCTTCCATAAAGCATCTTTTGCTTTCTTAGCTTCTTCTATGGTTTTGAATCGGTATGTTTTGCCGCTAAAGTGGAACGAATATCTGCATTTCAAACCTTTCGTTGAACGGTCTTCGTAGATTCCGTACTCGCCAGTTAAAGCGTTTCTGGACTGAAAAGTATTTGCAACATTATCAGCTTGGGTTACGCAGCGAAGATTTTCAATCCTGTTGTCTGTCCTAATTCCATTGATATGATCGATCACTCCAACAGGCATTAGCCCATAATGAAGTGCGTACACAAGGCGGTGTGCTTTGTATTGTTTTCCTTTGATTTTCACAATCAAATAACCGTCTTTATCGTAGCTTCCTGCACTGTTTTTCCTGTCTTTTCTGTGTAACGTACCGTCAGAATCAACGTAAAACCATTTGCAAAGATACTCGACAAGTTCCTTATCGGTCATGGAATTGCCCTCCTTTCTTCGGCTTCATTAGGCTTCATTGTTCTTACTTTGGCTTAATTTGTCTGCACAAAAATCAACCAGCCATCAGTTCTGCCAACTGTGCACGGAGATCTTTCAACTCCGCTTCCCTGTCGTCAATTTCAGACTGCAAGTCCTTGATTTCAGCCAGTCGGTCAGCTTCTTTTGCTTCCGCTTCCTGCTCACGGGTTAGGAAATACGCGCCGTCTTCCGGCTCGGTCACGCCACCGAATCTGTCAAGGTTCATCTTTTGGTCTCCCCCCTCTTACGTTCCTCTTTGATTTGCAACGCGCTGTGCCACTGATCTTTGTCAATTTCGATGGTAGACCATCGGTAGTTACATACAAGGCACTTCTTGCGTCGAGCGATGCTGTCATAGTCTGACCGGCTGTCAACCGTTGTAATGTTGTCGCTACCGCACATCGGGCATTTCATCGTGCATCCCTCCACTCGTTGGTGTGGTGAGGAATGCGTTTTACTTTGCGATTTTCCTGTTCAATACGTTCATTTTCAGAGCTGACCCCAATGGCACACAAGACGAGTGCTGCGGCGAGGAAGCTACACGAAAGGAAAACGTACCCAAACATTGCTGCCATGCTTTGGCTTTTCTGGATTGCATCGCCGCATCCTACCGAAAAGATTGCTAACGCGATTCCAAGCGTACAAAGGACATTAGCTTTCAGGCTTTTCACTCTTATTACCTCCAAAACTCAGTATCCATGCCGTAGCCATTGCCACAGATACCGTGATGATTCCACGGGCAGTTGATGCGCCTACCAGAATTCCGATGTGATGCACCATCCAGAAGTTCAGCAGAAATACCGCCAAAACCGTTGCCAGTGCTATGCCCCACATCAGGGCAACTTCAATCAGTGCTTTCATTTTGTCTCCTTTCGTTTTTGCCGTTGCTGTACTGCTCCTAGCTACTCAATGCCTTAGCCTATCGTTTCTATTCTTTGCCGTTGCCTCGCATTTCCTTTGCATATCAAAGCTACGCCTTGCATCTCATAGCCTTTGCTCTTCCCAGCTTTTCCTTGCCATTCCATCGCTTGTCTGAGCCTTGCTCCGCCATGCCTTTGCAAGTCTCGTCAAATCAGCGCATTGCCTTTGCTAATCCTATCGCGGCGTTGCCTTGCCATAGCGGTTAATTGAGGATTTCGTAAGCAAAGCGCCCTTTAGAACTGTTGCGCCACCGGCCGATACCACGCAGAGCACCGTAGTCCAGCCACTCACGCACGACCTTCTCGTGAGAATCGTCCAGAAGAACGATTTCAAACTCGCAGGTCGAACCAGCGGGAATCTGCTCGCTGTTGGCAAGGCTGACGCGCTCGCCCTGCGCAGTCTGGGCGCGGAGAGGGCGCTAGCACTCGGTAATCTCACCGTTCACATGAATGGGAATCATGCGGGGCTGAACGAAAATCAGACCGTCAATGACCTTCTTGTATGCCGTTAGCTTGCCGCTTTCGTTCACGGCCTTCTTCTTGCCAGTTTCGGTCTTTCCGCCAATACGGGAAAGCATACCGCAGGAATCCTTGAAAAAGCCCTTAATCTGGTAGTCATACAGGATGGGGTCGCCGTTTTCGTTGCGAGGAAACACGGTCATGCCCTTGTCTGCCACAGCATCTGCGCCCAGAGCGGCCACTTCGTCCTCGATAGTGCTTGCATCAGGGGACTTGCTGGCGATAAACTCTCGCGCGATGTTCTGGTTGCTAGGCCATGTGCCGAGAACGGCTTCGGTGAATCTCCTCTTTCAACCTTTCTTCTTTGTTATGCCGTTCAAAGCACTGGTTGATGGATTTCTCCATCCACAGCACCTTGTTGGCATCGTTTCTGGATACACCAGCTGCCATTGCCAGCTTTAGTCTGCGCTTGCGGCTTTGCGCTTTACGAAATTTCATCACCAGCACTCACCAGCCTTATCTGTGATGAACTTCGGGACTTCCCGACCTGTGGCAATGCACAGCGCAACTAGCTTTTCGACCCAGATGTCAAACAGGCTTTCTTTTGGCATATAGCACTGGCCAACAGAAGGCTCCTTAAAACTTTTCCAGATCGTCAGGCCGACAGCACCGTCCGTGACCGTCCATATCATACTGTAACCTTCATTGCACAGGTTGTACAAAATGTCTCGTGCTCTGCTTTTGGCCTCGTTGATTTCAAAGGCATCCCAGCGTTTTTTGCTTTTCTCGTAGGCTTCCACCGCCTTGTTAATGGCGTTGTGCGCTTCGTTCGGGTGTTCAAGGTCTACCTTTAAGGTGATAATCTGCTCCATGTTCAACCCTCCTTATACCGCACTGTCAAACGCCTTATCCATAGCGTCCATGACAGGCTTTAAGCGTTTCAGCGTGTTGTACTTCTGCTTGAAGCTCTGTGCATCCCGGAAAGCATCTGCCATCATCTGGCTGTGTAAGTCTGGGTGTTCCAGAACCTCTTTCATCGGCATATAAGACCGAACAGGCGGTTCATCCGGCGCAACCACCGTAACGTTGACGTAGGCTCTTACAGGCTCCTGCGTATCCTCGCTGGTGATACGGATTGCACCAATCATGTGCCGTGCCTGACCCTGACGGTACTTCTCTGCGGCAACTTCGTCTCTCCACTCGAAGTCGTTATGTAGAACCGATTCCTTCGGTCTAGCATAATCAACAACCAGCTCCGGCGTTAGCTTGCCGCTGTTCTGCCGGATTTCTTCAAACGCACCAGCGGCTTCATCGGCAGTTGCCTTGTAACAGCACTTGTCGTTCTTCCACTGATAACCAGTTTTAATGTTCATTTTTTGCTCCTTTCTGAATTTTTGGCTCCATGCCAGCCGCTACATACCAAACTGCACCCGAACGCATCTCGCCTGAACACACCTATCCAGCCCATCCACGCCATTACTTGCCGTCCGCGACCAACCTCGCCAGCCTTGCCGCGTCTTAACGCTCCGCACATCAACTCAACATAACGCACCAAAACTTAACGCACCTCGCCTCGCCAGCCACTCCACACGGCGCCCTGACTTACCAATCCGTGCCACATCCCGCCTTAACAGCCTAGCCTCGCCGGAACCCAACATAGACCGCCTAGCCTAACCAGCCTGAACGAACCTATCCCTGGCATTCCTAAACAAGCCGAACCCCGACTGCCTAACCAGTCCTTTCCCCGACCTGCCACAACTTACCTTGCCAGCCGTTCCCATTTCAAGAAGCGTTATTCGCTCAGTTCAACATGGAATGCGCCCCAGCTTCCGCCCTTTTCGATGCGCCACTCGCCAAGACCGCACTGGTCACCGCCAGCATTCAGCATATTCACGATGTCAGACAGGCTGAAGTTGCCGTTCTCGTTGAAGGATATGGTAACGTCCATGTACCAGTTTGCAAACTCAGGACGATAGCGCAGGTCTGCGGTTCCCATGCCGATACGAACAGAATCCTCACGGCCTACGAACTTCGGCTCACCTTCCGGCTTGAAGGACTTGATTTCGATGAACTCAGAACCGTTGTCGCCGAAAATCATAAATGCGCCACGAGCGGAAACTTTATCCTTCGTCCAGCCCAGACGGAATGCAGCGGAAACGGCAGCGGCCTTGACAGCGCAAGCGGGGAAGCCAAACTGCTCAGATGCTGCATACTTGTCCAGCAGCTCTTCCGTCCAGTCAGCATAAGCAACGTCCGGCTTGCCGTTCATCCAGTACAGAGCTTCGGCGATTTCGCCGTAGACGTTCTTAGCCTGCTTCTTATCCTTCTTGAGCTTCGTACCCTGCTGAGATGCAAGCAGTTCCTTCTTTGCTTTCTCGCTCCATGCGTGGACAATCAGCGGAGAATCGCCGATAATGCGGATTTTGGCGGTTTTCTTAACAATGGGTTTGATGCAGACAACGGTAGCTTCTTTCTTAGTCATTTTAGTTCTCTCTTTCTTTTTTGCTTGTTTGCTCAAATGCGTTTGCAGTCACATTTGAGGTTCGTTTTCGGTTTTCTGCTCGATTTCAAGAATCTTGCATATGCTCTGGATAATCTTCTCCGGCTTTCGCTCGCCACGAAGAATCTTGTAGAGGTACGAATCATCAAGGAACAATCCAGTATCGCTTTGAACCGCCTGAATCAGCTCCGTTTGCTTCATACCTCGCTGCAACAGCTTCATCTTCACTTCCAGCTCAAAGCCAGAACGGAAGTTTTCTTTCAAAATTCCACCTCCATTTGCTAAAATCTATTGACAAGTACGGAAAACTGTACTAATATAAGGGTGTAGAGAGTTTATATTGTACAGCGTTCTGTACTGCCCATGTCTGTATTATAGTACAGACTTCTGTACAAGTCAACTCTTTTGTACAAAATTCTGTGCATTTGTATACTTGCACAATTATTGGAGCATTCTTATGTCGGACTTGTACAGCAACATTCATGCACTTTGCGAAAAAGAGGGCATCAAAGACGGAACCCTTTGCAGCAACATTGGGATTCGCCGCAGCTTTCTTTCTGAATTGAAAGCTGGAAGAACTAAAAGCCTGTCCACAGAGGTTCTTTCTAAGATTGCAGCTTATTTCAACGTATCAGTGGACTACCTTCTCACTGGCAGCCAAAAAGAAAATCCGCCCCAGAAGCCGCAAAGTGAAGTCGATGCAGCAGTGGAACGGATTAGAAGAAAACTTGAATCTATGCCGAAGGAGCAGCGTGAAGCGCTGATGAACCTGATCGAGAAGATGTAACGTTCATGCCCGGTAAAATAAAAGAATCCCTTGTGCCGGGCTGGTATAGCTCTGCGCAAGGGATTTTCTGTTACTCTAGGTCTAGTGCTTGTTCCGCTGCCGGAATCTTTTCAGGATGTTCCAGCAGCCATGCAATAAATCGGTCAATCTTGGCTCTTTCCTGTTCACTCATTGTGACATATCCTCCCAATCGGTAAGTGCAGATGTTCATTTGATACGATTATACATCTTGTGGTTGTCAAGTCAATACATTTTTAACAACTTTGTAAAAATCGAACGTTTTCTTCACATCCATTACTTCACATCAGGGAAGCCAAAAATTGCGATGACAATGATTAAGAGCCACATTAAGTTTAAGTTACCCTTTGCTTTGTAACATTCCGTTGAGCATGGAACGAAAGGGATTATCCGGTAAATTGTCCAGCACATCTGCTTTTACGAGAGCGTTTGTGCTGATGCTGCGCGAAACATTGTTTAGCTGCACAATAGCATCGTCTAAGTCTTTTACGGTTGCTCCACGCCGTTCCATTGACTGGAGGAAAGTTTTCACTTCTTCAAGAACGACAGGGTTCTCGGCTTTATAGAATCCATTCGTAAAGTCCATCTTCTTCTCCTTTCACAGCTCTACGAGCTGTCCGTCAATGCGTTCAATGTTCTCTGCCGGGTCGCGTCCCTCGTCTAAGGCGGCTACGGCACGCTCTAGGATGCCTTTTGCTTCGAGGTAAGCATCTTTATCAGCTTCGTACCCAGAAAGACTCAGGACAAGCTCCAGCGTCCGTCTGCGAGCGTATGGAATAATCAGAGCATCTACAGTTCGGTTCATTAGCTTTCCTCCCACGGTTCAGGCGTGTGTGGTTGTCCATCGGGAACGCTGGCGGGCATTCCGTCGATGATCGGCATACGTTCATAGTTCCAGATTGCAGCTTCTCTCATTTTTGTTCCCTTCTTTTTTGGAATTTTTTGACAATACAGTTATACCACATCTCGCTGTTTCAATGGAACAGCGACTTTTTTCAATTATTGTTTCGCATTTTGAACAATATATCAGTTAAATTTCTTTTCTTTTGTATCATTTTGTCGAAAGAGGGGTATTTATGGATGATTATAGAATACGAGTGGCAAAAGCGTTAGAGATGGCAAGAGCGGAATCCGGACTTAGCCAACAGAAGCTTGCGGACAAAATGGGTGTAGGCCGGACATCCATTTTTCGTTACGAGCAAGGGACAATGACCCCAGATGCTTCTACTATCATAAAGTGGTTTGTGTGTTGCGGTGTTGCGGTCAAGCCGTACATAGACACCTGTTTGCATCCCGGATTATTGGAGAGTCTGGCTGGCAATGCCAGCACCGAGAGAAAGAGAGATACGCTGATAGAACATATCAAAGACGCCCATCCGCAAGAAATTGACCTGCTGTGCTATCTAATCTATGGCAATCACGGCTCAGATTACCTTGCCGTTCTGTGCGAAATGGTAGCCAACCTTCACACGACTTTGCGTGATCGTGTGTCCGTCTGCCGCACCGTCACAGGTCATTATGAAATGGCACAGGCCACCAAAACCGACCCAGACCCAGACGGAACACAACCCAATATGCAGATTTTATATCAGGCACAGGACTGTGGAGAAGCTGCTGCCATGAAACGAAACGATTCTTATACCATCAACGAAGAAAACATTTTGCGCTGATTGTCGAATTATCGCATTTTTTGAAGAACATTTTGTCCACGTTCATCCACTTTTTGTACACCTATCGGGCAAATTCACCTTGTCATTCCGTCCCCCATAGGCTATGAATCGACAATATTTGCGCAAAACAAATAACGAATTATCGTTAATTTGTTGATTATGATTGGTCGGATTGTCAATCTGTCCCCCATAGCATTGGCTCAAAAGTTTTTCATCCACTTTTTGTACACGTTAGGTAGACCTAACCGTTAAGCGTTTCAACCTTTCGGATGTTGAGCATCTTTTTATTTAGCGATATTCGCTTTGTTTTTCCACTTTTTAAGAGAGAAAGAAAAGATTTTGTGGAAAATTTCTTCTTCTGCTATTAGTAGAAGTTATTTTATAATCTTGTTAATAGTCTTGTTTTATATAATGTAAAGAGGTGTACAAAAAATGGATATAGGTGTACGGATTGTGGAAATAGGTGTACGAAATGTGGACGGTTAGGTGTACAAGAAGTGGAAATAGGTGTACACTTGCTATTGATTTGTACACCTATCTGTGATATACTCTTATGCGAGAGGAGGCGTGATAAGATTGTCTGATATTAAAGGCGGGAACTTGGTTGAAAAAAGTAGACAGCTTGTTTGGGCAAAGTTCACTGACTACACAGCAGGAGAACTACGGTTACTTGAAGTGTATCTTAGCCGCATCAATCCGAGAGACCCCGAAACTTCAACGGTTCAGTTTACGTTACAAGAGTATTGCGAGTTTTTGGGGTTGAAAATCAACTCTAGGAATTTGAAAGCACAGGTCAAGCATTTCATCGACAACTCCGTTGAAGTTCCTAGAGGTGACGGTTCAGGCTCGTTTGACCTATATCCCCTGTTCAGTAGAGCAACTGTAAACTTTGAACCTAGTTTGATGAATATTACTGTGTCGTTATGTTGTAACCCACTTCTGCAACCTGTTTTCTTCGACATTGCGGAGCGTGGATATGTCAAGTATCGCTTGCGCTACACAGCGAATATGAAATCGCAGTATAGCATTTTGCTGTATTCAATTCTCCGAGAGTTCATCGGACGTGGCGTGAGCCAGCCCGAAATTACGTTGGATAGATTAAGGGAACAGCTTGGTGCAAGAGAACCTAGCTATCAAGAGTTCAAGCATCTTAGGCGGCGTGTCATTGATATTGCGGTAGCTGAAATAAACGAAGTATCAGACCTGTGTGTTGAATATGACAAGGTCATGAGAGGTCGCAATGCGGTTGCTGTGAAGTTCAATGTAGCTTTCAAATCTAATGAGCCAGTCATAGACGTGGAAGCTAACGAGGTTGAAAGCGTAGAACTAAAAGATGTTCCAAAGAGCCAACGACCTTCCAGAAAGCCCCGCAGCGGCGCATACGAGGATGTGGATTGGGCATCTATTGCGCCGGAGATGTCTAAAAGCCAGTGTATCTTGACCGCAAAGTTGGTGGCAAAGAGGTTGCCGGAGAAGTATCCGAACATCAAGCCTAACAAGAAAAAAGAAGCTGTTGTGAACATCATTGAGAATGCATACAGGATTCTTGTCAGTGAGCGACTTGATAGGATTGAAAAAGACCCCGGCGCTTATATGTACTCAATTTTGAAAGAAGCAGACCTTGATGATTATGCTACATTTGACGATAGCTTCTTAAAGTAGTCGGATGTAGCGCAATGAGCAGATGATGCAGAAAGGAAAAAAGTATGATTCCGATGTTTCCGAAAGGCTATGACAAGGACAAGTGGTACATGACTAAAGATGTTATGCCGGATAAAAGCCTAGAAGGATGGCCGCATGGGCTTTTACTTCGTATCGAAGATGATAAAACAGGAGAAAAAAGTTTCATAACCGGCGAGTACGATACAATCAACGGCAAATGGTTTGATTCCGATAGTAATGAAATCAAAGGAACTGTAATTGCATGGCACGTCACGCCTGTGTTGTGGGTCGGAGACGAGATAAAGGCGGCATATCCGTTCTACTAAAAAGAAAGAGTGATAAAATGGCAAAAATCATAGCTGTCGCCAACCAGAAGGGCGGCACAGGAAAGACCACCACAAGCACCTGTCTGGCTGGTGCATTGCAGCTGCTTGGAAAGAAAGCCCTGCTGGTGGACTGCGATGCCCAGTGCAACGCAACGGACACCTACGGCGCACAGACAGAGGACGTATGCACACTGTTTGACGTGATGACCCGGCAAGGAACAGTAGAGGAAGGAATCCAGCACTGCGAAGCTGGTGACATTCTGCCATCCGACAACGCATTGAAAGACATTGACGAGCAGCTTGTCCGGGACATGGGAAAGAACTTCCGGCTGCGAGAAGCCCTTGAAAGCGTGTCTGAGCAGTATGATTACATCGTGCTGGACACTCCCCCGCAGCTTGGTCTTGCGCTTGTAAACGCGCTGATCGCCGCCAACAGCATCATCGTACCCATAACGGCAGACCGATACGCACTGGCTGGTTTGAGCCAGCTTTCGCAGACTATCGGCGATGTTCGCAGATACTTCAACCCGACTTTGAAGATTGAAGGTTTGCTCCTGAATCAGTACAAGAGCCGAGAGAACCTGTCCAAAGAGGTTGTGGAGCAGCTCCCTGTGATTGCACAGAGCATGGGCACAACCCTGCTGGATGTGAAGATTAGACCGTCTATGGGCGTTCGCAAGGCGCAGGCAGAACGTCACAGCCTGTTTAGCGGTGACACGGCAAAGAGTACCAGCGCAGAGGATTTCAAGACGTTGGCGGAGATGATTGTAGAGGGGGATGCAGAATGAAAGGGAAGCTTCGTACTTGCTGCCCATTGTGCGGTGGAGAGATTATCGTCTCTGAATTCATACAAACATCTCGTGAATATAAAGTGACCAAAAGCGGAAAGTTATCAAAACGATACACGACAACAAAAGGAGTTGGTGACGGAGACCCGATGACCGCTGCCTGCGCCAATCAATGTGGAGCATATTGGGAAGATGGCTCTTTTTATATTGGAGAGGATGGAGGATTTTACGATTTAATATATAATGAGGAGGATGAAGATTGAAAAAGTCCAGCAAAAAAACATCCGGCTTGTTGGGCGGGTTTGACTTCCAGCCTGTTTTTTCGGAGCAGACATTAAGCCGAGGTGAGCCAAAGGAAGAAGAAGTAAGCCAAACAAAGCCGAATAATGCCGAACGAGCACCGATTAAGCCCAGTGATGCCATAGACAGCCATGCACAGCCGAGTGAAGCAGAATTAGGTAGTATTAAGCCAAAGCAAGCCAAAGACAGCGAAAGCCAGCCCAATGATGCCGTGTTAGGCGAAAGTAAGCCGAAGAAGCTGAAACAGGCAAAGGAAACGAAACGACTGATTGAACAGGGCAATATTCCCGGCGCACTGGCTGAAGCTGGCTTGACAAAGAAAAAAATCCCGATGCCGGAATCGCATCAGGGTGTTGCAAGCGGTGACGGCAAACGCTCTAAGCGCATTACCATCCTTATGAGCGAGGAGGAGCGCAAGTACATCAACCGTGAAGCAAGGCGACACGGAATGACGATTGGACAGTTTGTGTACGCTCTGGCGGCTGCGGCGGCAGACGGGAAGATTGAATTGGAAGATTTTCTCGAAGATTGAACCAAAAATAAAAAACACGCATTTTCTAACGAATTGACGTTGAAATGCGTGTAGTTTTCGTGCTATTGACATTCATGCTAGCAAGTGTTATACTATTATTGCTAGCCAACAAAGGAGGGATTGAGTTGGCTAAAAGTAGCGCAGAGTATTATCGAAAGCGTCGTGAAACCATCGGTCAGTTCAGTGTTCCAATTCCGAGAGAGAAGCTCGATGCTTTAACGGCAAAGTTAAAGGAACAAGGGAAAACAAAGACCAAATGGCTTAACGAGATGATAGATAAAGAACTTGAGCAATAAAAAATCCCCTAAACTGTTCGTAACTTGGCGGTCTCAGACAGTTTAAGGGATTACACTCCATACAACTATGGATGATAAATCCATTATATCATCTTCATGGTTGTATTACAAACAATATTTTGTGGTAAAGCCAATGAACATTCCAGCAACGAAAGAGGAGATTCTCGAAAATTTCAAGCAAAACGGCAACGGTCGTCCGCTCAATAAGGATGATTATGAGATTGCAGAAGCGTTATCTCGAATCACTTACAAGGCGTATGAGGCAGGCATGGAAGATGCCAAACAGTTGAATATGGAGGATATGATGGATAACAAGAAATGTAATGCGCTTCACGTTTTTAAGAATAGTAGCTTTGGCCAGCTTCGCACGATTGAAGAAGATGGAAAGATTCTTTTCTGTGCAACTGACGTGGCAAAGGCATTGGGGTACATCAATCCGAGAGATGCAATTTCCCGCCATTGTAGGGGTGTCGTGAAACGCGACACCCCTACGCAGGGAGGAATCCAAGCAATCGCTTTTATCCCGGAAGGAGACGTTTACCGTCTTATCACCCACAGCAAGTTGCCCGGCGCAGAGAAGTTCGAGAGTTGGGTTTTCGATGACGTTCTTCCGTCTCTCCGAAAGGATGGCTATTACAGCCTTGCACCGCAGGAGAACAAGCCTGATACGCAGAACGATGCAATCTTGCAAGTGTTGATGAAGAACACGGAAGTCCTGCAAGCCATTGTACAGCAAAACCAGCAGATTATGATTGCGCTTACCAACCTGTCCGTCAACGATGCAAAGCGCACGATGGAGATTCAGCCTTACACTTCCCATCAAGGGCAGAAGGGTGACGGCAAACGTAGCAAGCGAATCACAATCCTTATGAGCGACAGCGAGCGGACGTTTGTCACGAGAGAAGCACGCAAGCACGGATTCACGGCAGGGGAGTACATCTACAACCTGTCCGTTGCAGCATCAAAAGACCAGATTGATTTAGGATAACCCCGAAAAAGCTAGAGGATAGAACAGGCAGCTATCGCCCATCGTTAGGAGATGCGGGAATCGTCACCCCGCCTAGCTTTTTCAATAGTAAACCCCTGTGTAGTCGTAATGACCGCACAGGGGTTTGTTTTACTTATCAGCAATGCAATCCCAGTAGAGATATGCCTTGCCATCTGCGGCATCTGCGTCCTCAAGGAACGCCTTTGCCATGTCAGCGTAGAAGCCCGGAGTGTCAACGGACTGGCGCTTTGCGACCTGACAATAATCCGAGTACATCATGTTCATGACAGCCCAGAAATCGTTCGGGTCACAGGTGATATTCCGCTGTTTGGCAACGTCCTGTGTCTGTTCCAGCGTCCAGTGACAGCCCTTCGTGCCGTCAGCGTTCACCATGCTGTCGCACCATTCTTCCGCTTCATCGTGGGTGAGGTGCTTGCGTGGCATCTTGATGGAGCGGCTGTCCGCACCGCCATGCTCATACTGCCCAGACCGCTTGTCCCAGTCTCCGCTCTGCGAGAAGCCGATTTGCGGCATCTTGCGCCCGTACTCTACGTCAGGGTAGCGGGGGATAGGGTAGGGGTCGATGTAGCGGTTTTCCTCCTGAGGATAGTAGGGATGGCGGTCGTTGCCATCTTCCAGCTTACGCAGACGGCGTTCCAGCTCACGCTCCCTTCGGTCACGCTCTTCCTCAAGGCGGTCACGTTCCGGCTCACGGTTTTTGTCGTGGTCACGGAGCATCATCATGCGGCGAAAATTAGTTTTGCCCATAATCTATACCTCCTCAAGAAATGGACGCGGGCGCGCCAGCGTGGGAGCGGCAGAAGCAGCCAAGATACTTGAACGTGCCGGTGCCGGTCGCAGACGTTGCAACGCGGGTAGCATAGCGAGTGCGAGTGTGGATGCTCTCAGCGGTTGCCTGAGCGCAGTTGCAGTCGGTCAGAGGGTAACGAGTTGCCCCGTCACCGACCGTGATAACGACTGCTGCGTTGATAGTAGTGCTTTCAGGGATAGATTGTGAAACCACGATGCACACTTTAGAGCCGTCAAGATACGCACCAGCGGGCAAAGCAATGATAAGCTGGTTGTTTGCGCTGTCAAAGTTGACAGCCGTTGAAATTACTAAGTTTTTGCAGAGTTTGCAGCTTGTTTTGCAAGCCATAATGTTTTCCTCCTAAAAAATCAGGGGCAGAGGTGTCTTACCCCTGCCCCGATGGTTCACCCGGTGTTATCGGGGAGTGTGTAGGTTAGCAGCAGCCGCAGCAGTTCACGCCCACGTTGGGGTTTGCCACCTGATAAGCGGGAATCGGACGAGGATTGACCCGGTTCAGGATGGTATCGGTCTGCTGAGACATCACAGTAGTCAGAAGCGCATTCTGACGATCCTGAGAAGCGGCGAACTTGAGGTTCTGGTTCTCAGCGGTCAGAGTGGCAATCTTGTCCTGCGTGAAGTAGTCCATCATGCTGCGGAAGTTGGCGTTGCAGTTGTCCACGATGGCGCGGGCGTTGTCTGCGATAGCCTGACGGGTAGCGCAGTCCTCCGTTGCGATGGTGTACTTCAGGTCGCCGATCAGCTGCTTGTTCTCGCAGCAGCAAGATGCAAGCTGCGTGGCAAGTGCGGTCTGGCCAGCCTGCCGAGCGTTGCCCTCCTGCATGATAGCAAGGCTGATGGCGTTGTCGCCGTTGGACACGCTGCGTTCCAGGCCGTTTACCAGCTGCGCGTTCTGGTAGCCAAGCTGACAGATGGCGCTGTTCACGCCTGCAAAGCCGTTCGCAATATTGGTGTTGACGCCGTTCATCTGTGCCAGCTGGTCATAGCCCAGAGAGCAGATACCGCTCTGAATACCCGCCAGAGAACGGGAGGTATCCTGCTGGTAGAAGCCCTCAGACAGAGCCGCGCGAGTGTCGTTACCGCCCTGACCAGTTGCACCAGTGCCGACCAGATAGGGGATGTAGGCGTTCATGCCGTTGTCACCGCCGTTCCGGCCATAGCCGTTTGTGCCCCAGCCGAAGATGATAGCGAGAATGATGACAGCCCACAGACCTTCGTTGCCGAAGAATCCGCCGTTGTTATTGCCGCCGTCCTGCCCAGCCAGATAGCCAGTTGCAAAATCGTCCATAACAAAACTCCTTTCAGTTTTGCGTTATGCTATCCCACCGCCGTATGCGATGGGCGAAGCCAAACAAATGCGGTTTTTGTCAAGTCCGCAAAACTGAGAAGCGTTTCGCTTAGAGGGATGCGTTATCGGGGCAGCGTCAGATTCAGGACGCTTGCCAGTTGGTTCAGGTCGATGCCGCGCTCTTTAGCGAGGTTCTGCGCCATCGTTCGGAGCTGTGCTTCGTTCTTGCCCTGAATCAGGTTCAGCCCCTGCATGATGGGTGCGCTCTGCCCACCCAACTGCTGGATAAGCCCCATCGGGTTTTGTCCGGCGCGAGCCAGATTTGCAAGCTGCATGATAGGGCTGTGAGTAATCATATCAAACGGAGAGGACATCGCTTATTCTCCTTTCTTCGCTGCGGCAGTGGGCTTAGAAAAGCTCTTCTGCCACTTTTCCAGTTCATCCAGCCGATGCACGAGGGCATTGTACTCCTCAATAGGCACATACTGCTGTGTCGGTGCAGCGGTTTGCTGTGCCTGTTGTGCTTGCATCTGCCGCCATGCTTCCGGGCTGTAAAACTCCAACACGTCAGATTCACAAGTGTTTGGGTTCAAACGTTTGCAGTAGATGACTCCACTACGCAAATCCGGGCAATACGTCCATCTTCCGTACAGATCAGATGGAATCGCCAAAAACTCCTCTCTACTGGAAACAGGTCTACCAAGCAGCCAACCGCCATCTTGTGCCGACTGCTGAACAGGCTGCTGCCCATTCATCGGCTGCGGACGCTGCGGTTGCGCCTGTTGCATCTGCGTACTCGGTAGGGGAGTGGCAAGCCCAACTGTGCCCATGCCGCCGTAAGGATTGACGGGCTGCTGCGGAACGTATGGTGCTCCGGGTGTCGGATAATAGCTCATAATGCATCCCTCCTTGTGCTCCCAGTGTACCGCTTTAAGCCGCCGTAAGAGACAATGAACGCACAACGAAGGACAAATATAAACTGATACAACTGCCACAAAATAGACAAAAAAATAAGGCAAAGTCTAGCAACTGTGCCTGTATCACTTGTGGCAGTTTTGTGGTATAATCAGTACAACAAAACCAAGAACATAGTTTTAGGAGGAAACGACTATGGACGCAAAAACCATCCAGAATCTCGGCAAACTGTACCGCCTGCTTGATGAGGCCTGCTCCGACCGCGTGAATCAGGCAGACCTTGATAACGCTACGAGGTTTCCCGTGCGTGGCGTGATGATGAAAATCACGCTGACGCACAAGCTCCACAAGATGACCCAGGAGCTTGACAACGCCTGCGCTTACGTCCTGAAGGATGTAGACCTAGAGGACGTGGATAACAGCTTTGCGCTCAAAGCATTGCCGTTGCAGCAGCAGGGAATGTTCCAAATCGGATATATGTCACCCGATTATAAGACACTTGGCGTGTCTGCCGTCAAAATCAAAGTCGCCCGAGAGGGTGCTGGTCTGACCATCCGGGCGCTGTCAGAAAAGACCGGGCTGTCCACCGCAACCATCCAACACGCAGAAGCCGGAAAGCCCATTCGGGCGAAAACCCTTGAGAAAATCGCAAGCGGCTGTGACGTGACGGTTGCTGATTTGCAAGGGTAAAAGAAAAGCGCCCACACGGAAAAATCCGCATAAGCGCTTAACTGTAAAGAGGCACACATTGGAGTGCGATACTAAAATATCATAATATCCAATATATGGCAATGGCTTCGACAAAACTAGTGTGTATAAAGCAAAAATCCCCCACTTTGCCTACAAAGTACCCCGCGTGGCACGCAGGGCTTCGACAAAGCAGGGGATTTTTTGCTTATCAGCTTATGTGCATAGGAGTATACAGCGGAATAAATCGCTTCCAGCTGTGGCAGTGTCTAGGCCAATACCGAATAAGATACCAATCGCCAAACAGGTGAAAAGTGGTATAATATTTTGCAATTCTTGCAAGCCGTTCTTCTTTTGTATTGCACATAAGCATCACCATATAAAATCGTCTCCCGCATGGTACGCGCTGTAAGTAGGCGGTCGGGAGACTGTATCATCTTAAAAGACCCGCCATGATACGCATCGTTGAGAGGCTTGGCGGGTTCAGATATCCACCCTAATGCGCTTCTTCGAGAGGCCGGGTGGATTTGTTGGTTTAATTTTATCACACATTCAGCATTTTTTCAATGCCTTTCAGTCGGTAGCCTATCGCCGTCCGGCTGTAATGTGTCTGTGCTGCAATGTCTGGAAGCGGAAGCCGCTCAACGTACCGCAGTAAGGCTATCTTACGGTCAACCCTCCCAAGCGGTGCGTTTTTGATGGCGGCGGTCATTTGCTGTCGGTCAAGCCCTTGCAGCGCAGCGGGCAGCACTACACGAGCCGCCGCCACAGGCAGCACCGAGCCAGAAAGGCTGCGGCAACTGTCCGGCGTTGCGCACCATATTGCCAAGCACGGCAAACCGGTGACATTTTGTCACCATTTTCGTGACGTGCCGAAATTGCTCTTGTGCGGCGAACATCCCAGTGACGTCACCGAGATGGCGGTATGTAGTGCTTGCCATGATATCCTCCTTACAGTGTGATTTCCTCAGCGTTCGCCTTGTCCTCAGCGTCCAGCGCATCGTAGTACGCCTGTGCAAGGACTTCCACCTCTGTGATGTCGTCCTCCGTCAGCAGGCCGCTGTCCAGATGGACGTATGTTCTGTCCAGCCAGTATGCCACATCCCGCCCTGCGGCGATTTCCCGCTTGATGGAGCGCAGGGTCAGGTCGTGGCGAGCTTTGCTTTTGATTGCCATAGTCAGTCCTCCTTTAGGTTGTTGTCATGGACGCGACAGCGTCCTCAAGGTCAGTAATGCGTTTGATGGGGTCAGCCCTGCCGGTGACGGTCACGCTGTCTGCATCGGTCAAGACTGTGTTCACTCTGCTCAGAGCAGAGATGGGCTGTGCACCGGTTGCGGTGAAAGAGATGGGTTCAGTCAATTTATAGGCTAACTGTGCACCTGTTGTCGGAGCTGTGCCGCTGGCATATACATCCCGGTCACTTATCCACTTGCCGGGTAAGTCTTCCCCGGCATAACTGTCAATCAGCTTCCACGTCTCCTGCCCCTCTCCCGTCACTGCATCCACCGTGCCGCCGTAAATGGTGCGGGGCATAGCGAGGGTGGCGGTTTGGCCGGTGTAAGGAGCATAGGTGGTTGCGTCGTCCCCTAATTCCAGCTGAATATTTCTGTATGTTGCATTAACATCATACGTCGGAGATGAACCAGCATAAAACCGAAAAGCAGAAATTCCAACACTTGCGCTAATAAAAATTATAATTCGTTGGTTTTTTCGTGCTTGCGAGTAGACCCATTTACCGTCAACATACCGGCCAACTTGGATAGTGTCGCTTGTTGCTTCGGTTTCTCCCTCGAAAGAAAGCACATATTTACCAGCAGGATAGTTTATTGATATCTCTTTGTATTGCTTGAAACCAACATTCCCCAAACTCCATAGGTTTTTCCCGCACCGCTCGACCGTCACACTGTCCCTGCCCCTAATCGGACGAATGTTTTCAGGTGATGGGGCACCACTGCCTTCCTGCGTCGGTTCCCAACTCACCTTGCAGCCCAGCGGATATCCCGCCACCGGGTAGCACTGCACCGGGTTCCCGGTCTCCTCCAGCGGCGGACAGAGCATATCCACGATGTGCTTGCTGCTCCACGGGGCAGAGTCGGTCACAGTGGTATCATCGATTTGTGTGCCATCTTTGCCGTTTGCACCTGCCGGGCCAACGTCACCTTTAGGGCCTTGCGGGCCGACCGGGCCAGTGTCGCCCTTGTCACCTTTCTCGCCTTTGAAGTCACCAGCGGCAATGCCGCCCTTCAGTTCTTGCAAGCTATCAGCGGCTTCCTGAGCGCTCTGGTCTGCATTGCCTGCACTGGTGGCGGCTTCACTGGCGGCGGTCTTTGCGGCTTTGGTAGAGGCTTCCACCTGCTGGAGAGCCTTGTCCCGGGCCGTGTCCACAGCCTGCGTGGCGGCAGTCTGCTTGTCACCGATGGCTTTCAGTGCGTCCTCTTTGGCGGTGATGGTGTCAGAAAGGGCCTGCTCGGCCTTTTGGGCAGATGCCTCAGATTGCTGCGCTGCCGTCTGTGCATCGGTCTTGGCTTGCTCTGCGGCGGTGGCATCGGCGTGGACGGCATCCACCAGCTGCTGCCATGCAGG